>VOFI01001192.1_pt1 | contig 272001 bp, 356 predicted proteins | sample 5384131 | NCBI WGS metagenome assembly VOFI01 (sample SAMN12384728, study PRJNA508395) | human gut metagenome | isolation source: healthy gut H | host: Homo sapiens | reverse complement strand
TATATCTCCGGCTCGGACGAATACAAATCCAAGCCCGCCCAGCATTCCGTCAAGGAGCTGCAGGGCATGGGCGTGAACCCCGACATCATCATCCTGCGCGCAGACGGCAGTGTGGGCGGCGATATCCGCCGCAAGATCAGCACCTTCTGCAATGTCAAGCCCGAGTGCATTGAAAACCTGACCATGCCCAGCCTGTACGAGTGCCCGCTGATGCTGCACACCAACGGTCTGGACGATGTTGTGGTGCATCAGCTGCACTTGGATGTTCCCCCTGCCGACCTGACCGAGTGGAAAGAGCTGATCTCCCGCATTGCCACCCGCAGCAAGACCTGCACCATTGCACTGGTGGGCAAGTATGTCAAGCTGCACGACGCATATCTCTCGGTGATGGAAAGCCTATATCATGCCGGGTTTGAGAATGACAGTCAGGTGGAAATCCGCTGGGTGGAAAGCGAGGATCTGACCGATCAGGCCGCCTGCAAAGAAGCCTTTGCGGATGTGGATGGCATCATCCTGCCCGGCGGCTTTGGCGACCGCGGCATTGAGGGCATGATCCAGGCTGCCCAGTATGCCCGCGAGAACCGTGTTCCCTGCTTTGGCATCTGCCTTGGTATGCAAATCATGGTCATTGAATTTGCCCGCAATGTGCTGGGCTACAAGGACGCCAATTCCAGCGAGTTCACCCCCGAGGGTACCCACAACGTGATCGACCCTGATGCCCGACCAGCAGGGCAACATCCCCAAGGGCGGCACCATGCGTCTGGGCAAGTACCCCTGCACCGTCAAGCCCGGCACCAAGATGGCCGAGTGCTACGGCGAGGCTGAAATCTGGGAGCGTCACCGCCACCGCTACGAGTTCAACAACGAGTTCCGTCAGGAGATGGAGGATGCCGGACTGGTCATTTCCGGCACCAGCCCTGACGGCCGTCTGGTGGAGACTGTGGAGCTGCCGCGCCCCGTGTCAATGTCCACACGAGTGCCAGCATCTTTGCCCATACGAATCCAGGCATTGTCCAGGTCATAAGTGGTTGTGCGCGCCTTATTGTGAATCTGCCCGGTGGTAATGTTGCCGCCGTTGATGATTGTCTTGTCCTGGTTCCAGGTACTCAAATCCGAAAATGTCACCACGCCGGATAGGTTGATCTGTGCGCTGGTGATCTCTGTTCCGCCTGCCGTCAGCTTGATGGTGCTGCTGGTTCCGCTTGTGCTGGCCGTCAGCTTAATTTCGCTCACCGTCTGCTTGATCTCGGTTTTGGTTTCGTTGGCGGTCAGATAGTCGCCGGTGCTGGCCGTCCAGGCGGTAGGGGGCATTGCCCATCTGCACCATGGGGTGCATGATGGTCAGATCGTTGGTAACGGTGGCGTTATCGTCGGCTGTGCTTACAAACAGACCGTCTGCATAGCCGTCCGCGGTCGCCGTGAACGCCGCCCAGCGCAGCTTCCAGCCGTTATCCAGCGCAATGTCCTGCTTCGCGTTTTTGAATGCGTTGCCGTAATAACTTTTTGTGCCGCTGCTGCTCTTGGTCTCGAACTGTAAAAACAGGCTATCCGTGCCGGAGTTGAGCTTGTACAGTACGCTGGCGCAGTAGGTCATGCCCTTGGCAATCACCAGCGTTTTGTCCGCACCAAAGTGGAAGCGGGTGTTCTGCGCCCTATTGGTCACTCGGACGGATTCACCGCTGATCGTGTATGTTCCTTTTTTTTCTCAGGTCATTGCCGCCTGCATCCAGGGTCGCATTGTTCCAGTCGTCGGTGCCCGCAATAATATTGTTGCCGCCGGCGATCCGCTGCGTTACCGTCTGGGTAATGCTGTCGGCTTTCTGGTCAATCGCGGATACTGATTCTTTAACGGTTTTGAATTCCCGCTTTGTGCTGTCCAAATCGTTGGAAATGGTTGTGGTGGTCTCTTTCAGGCTGCTGACTTCCGTTTTGATTTCATCTGCTGATTGGGAAATCAGGCTTTTGGCGCTTTTCTCTGTTATGTAGTCCCCGCTACTAGCTGTCCACGCGGTCGGCGCATTGCCGTATTGCAGCATGGGGTGAAGCATCGAAAACTTGTTGGTGTAGCTGCCGCCAACCCCCGCCTTTATGCTGCCGCAGCCAAGCTCGACCGTTTTCAGAATACCGGTGCTGCTGGGTGTCCAGGTGCCATACCGCAGCACCCAGCCGTCTGTCTGCTGAATTTCAATCTGGTTTTCGGTTGTTATGCTGGTATAGTAAGAATTTCCGTTGTCGGCGGCATATATAAGGCTCAGGCACAACCCGTCGGTGCCGGAAATTGGCTTGTACATGACGGACAGGCATAATGTGACGCCTTTTGTAATGCGAGCGCCAACGGTGTTGAAAACAAAATACCGATTGGAGTTTGCGTTTGTTACGGTCGCGCTGCCGGTATCGTTGTACGTGGCCGAACTGCCGCCGATCGCGTTACCTCCCAATTTAGCGTTTTTGAAGCTCTCACTGCCCAGGATCAAGTTCCGCCGCCGGTGATTTTGGTGTCTTTTTTCACCTCAGAGGAAAGCCCGTCCACCGTTGCTTTCAGGTCGGTGTACTTGCCGGTCAGGTCGCTGGCCTTTACTTCCAGGCCGTCCACGCTGGTCTTGATCTCCAGCATCTTGCCGGTCAGGTTCTTGTAGCTCTGGTTGTTCACGGCGCTGGAACTTTCCCGACTGGCGCTGCCCACGCTTTCAAAGCTTGCCTTGCCGGAGGAGATTGTGGCGCTCATCAGGTAGGTGTCGAACTCCCGCCCGCGTGCGTCCTTAACGTGTACGATCTGCCCGCAGGCAAGGCCGGAACTGCTGGGCACCGATACTTTGCAGGGGGTATAGGTCACGCTTTTCAGCACGTTGTACAGGTTCTGGGCAACGGTTTTCAGGTTGGCTTCGGTGCCGGTTGTCAGCAGCAGGTTGCCCTGCACTGCATAGGTGTTGGTGGCGGTGGTGCTGTCAGGGTAGATGACCCCCCCACGTCACTGTCTGACTGCCGGATCTGGACTTTCTCAATGGCCTTGACCGCGTAGTCCTCGTAGCTCAGGCTGTCAGCATAATAGGCGGTGCTGTTGCTGGCACCGTCCGGGGTGATTTTAGCAGTGCTGCGCTTGTCTGTGTAGGTCAAGAATTGCAGCTTGCCGTCTGCATTCATGTGGGCGTAGCAGCCTGCCGCTTCCGCCGCCCAGGAGATAATCTGTCGGCAGGTTAAATCATCCGCATAGAATGCCTGCACGCTGTAGTTGCCGTTGATGGGCAGGCTGCTGCTGGCAAGCGCGACCCCTGCCCGCTGGCAGGCCAGCTGAACCAGCTGCCAGATAGTTTTGGGGAACTGCGCCTGATTGGCGTGCAGCCAACCGGAGAAGTCCGCATCCAGCTTGGACATGGTGTCGTAGGCCGTGACCTTGTAGCTGTTGCGCTTGGTGCGGGTGGGCTTTTCGGCATAGAAAACGCCCACCTTGGTGCGGTTCCCGGCATCGTCCTGCCGGTAGTACGTCAGGGCGTCCCCGGCAGTAATTTGCAGGCTGCCGTCCGGGTCCGCCCAGATTTCGGCTTCGATGTAGTCCGAGAACGCAGAGGCGATGGTGAACTCCTGCCCGGCGTTCACCGCAGCGTGCAGGGTAAGAGCTTTTAAGGGTGCTGCCAGCCTCTCCGCCTTTCAGCTCAGTGCCGTTTGGCAGCCGCAAAACGGAATAGTACATAATTCACCTCCGGTCAGCATTCGATAATGTTAAACTTCAAATTCTTCCACTGTTTCGTCTTGGCGTTATGCCAGGCGATGCCATATTGCTGCAGTAGCAGGTGGTGGTTTCGGTCTCGGTGGAAGAACCGGCTTTGGGATGGGTGAACTGAAACGTTGCCTTGCCTGCAAACAGCCCGATGGTGTACTTGTACTCGTCATCCGTCAGGCAGCTGTAGGCGATGGGCCAGGTGGCAACCTTTTTCCCGCACCACTTCGCGGTGCATGTACCCGGCTTCGTTGCGCCCGGAATCGCTGGAATCCAGGTCGGAATAGCTCGGTTCGATGTCGCAGTCCGGTGCGTACAGGGATTTGCCATCGATCTGGAACAGATTGGTCAGGGTCACGTTACACACCTCCTGTGGCAGTCAGCTGTTTGCGATGCCAGCGCTGTACGGCGCGGCCTACGTCCTCGTCGGTCAGCTCAATGCCGTACACGGCGGAGAGGATCTCCCGCAGCACGGAAACCACGGCTTCAAAGCCCGCCATCTGGCCTGCCTGCAAATCTTCCATGACTTCGGCCACAGCCTGCTTGATGGTGTCCAGCGGGGCTTCCACGTTGGTGCCGTGACTCTGGTCGCCCAGCACCGCCAAAAACTCCCGGTTCGCCGGGATGACCGCGCCTTGTGCCAGGTAGGGGAATCTGCGGGGCAGTCAGGGTGCTGATATTAAACCCGACATGCCCGCCGCCGAATATGTCCGGCAGGTCGAACGAAAGGCCGTTCAGCGCGTTGATGACCGCATTGATGCCGGTCACAACGGCGGAGATCATCCGGTTGATGAAGCCGATGATGCCATTGACGGCGTTTTTGATGGCGTTTGTCATCTTATCCCAGACGGTGTTGACCGTGTTGCCGATGGCCTGCCAGGCAGCATCCCAGTTGCCGCGGAACACGGCGCTTAAAAAGTCCGTCAGCCCGCGCAGCACAACAACGGCCAGATCGATGGCATCCGCAATAGCCCCAACGGCCACGCCAACAACGTCCGCAATGGCGTTGAATACCTCAGCAAACGCGGGGCCGAATGTGGCGATAATCCACTTGGCCACCGGGGCCAGCAGGTTGTTCCACAGGTCCAGCAGGCAGTTGGCAACGCTTGCTACCAGCAAAAGAATGTCGTCCCACAGAGGTTTGAGGTGGGAGGACCAGAGGGTAGATAAAATCTGCATCAGGTTAGTAAGGATCGGCTGCAAAACGTTCTGCCACAGGGTGGTAAAAATGCCTTGCAGGTTTTCCAGCGCCAGGGCGGCACTCTGGGCAATGGGCTGGCCGTACTCGGCCCAGGTCAGCTGAACGCCGCCCAAAAGATCCTGCCAAACGGTCAGGGCAGCGGTTTTCATCTGCTGCCAGGCTGCATCCCACAGCGCGGCGGCGGGGGCAAGCACAGCCTGTAATGTAGCCCAGAAATTTTGCAGCTGATGGTTTAATAGAGCCGGCGGACTTAACTGTGGCGGTTCGGCATCTGCGGCTTTGATTGTTGCAGCGCTGCTGCTTTTGCGGGTGGTGGAAGCCGCCGCAGCTCCGGCACTTTCGGCAAGAGAAGCCTGCAGCCGGTCCAGCTCATCAAATTCCGCAACGCTGCGTTTGGCGGCCTTTGGCTGCTTTGGTGGTGCCACTGGCAAGTTTGGCCTGGGCTTTGGCGGCTTTGTTGGCGCTGACTGCTGCTGCGGCGGTCTGCTGCTCAAACTTTGCCACCGGCACGGCGGAGAACGCAGCGTTTACACTGCGGCTTATTTTTTTCAGGGCAGTGCGCAGGCCGTTCAGCGGCTGCTGCGCGCGGTGTGGGGAGTTGTTTGTGTAGACAGGGTAACCTGAAGGCTGCCTGCATAGGATTTTGGCAAAAGCATCTACCTCCTTATGAGGACTTAATTGGCCAACAGGCGCTGCAGCCGCTGGCGTTCCGCTATCTCTGCCGGATTCAGGCGGGGGCGCAGGTCAACCATGGCCTTGTTTTTGCGGTAGTAGTCCTGTTCCCACGGCTGCAATTTTTGGCCGTGGTGCAGCTTGCTGCGCACCCGCAGCAGGGTAGCCAGCTGGCCGTCCCCAATGCTGTTGAACCAGGCCATAAAGGTCCACCAGTGCAGATAAGGCAGGGCGCGCACTTCGCACCCGGCGGCTTTGTTGATGTCGGCGGCAATCAGCGGGGCATCCTGTTCCCAGTCCAACAGCGGCGGGGCAGGGGAGCGGGGCAGCGTTTGCCCGCAGTTCAAAAAATCTGCCAGCTTCTGCATGGCCTCCGGATAGTCGCTGCGCGGCAGATCGCCCTCATAAAATAGGGCCAGGGCCACCCGCCAGCGGATGAATGCCGGCTCGCTGGCATCGTTCAACCGATGCAGAATATCCAGAATATCGCGGTAATCCGAATGAATCGGATATGCTTTTCCGCCAACCTCCAGCCGGGTGGGCAGCCGCCAGCTGCTCATACCTGCACCCCGCGCGCGGCGCGCGCTGCCTGGGCCTGCTGCACGGCCAGCGTGGCTTTGGCATCCGCGCACTGGCGGGCACCGGCTTCCAGAATGGGCTGCAATGCCGCAAACAGATTGGTGATGACCCGCTCGCCGTTGCCGGCAACCGCCAGCAGATTGGTTCCGCCCAGCATGGCGTCAAAATCATTGCCGGGGCCAAATACTTCCGCCAGCAGCCCCTTGGCGCGCTGATCCGCCTGGGCCAGCAGCTGTATGGCATCGGTCCCAGTGGGGCTTTGCGCCTGCACCTGCTGTTCCAGCTCTTGCAGTTGATTTTGCAGGGTGCAAAAACGGCTGTAAACATTGGGGTCGCTGGGGTTAAAGCGCAGCACTCCGCCGCCATGCTCCGGCCCGCCATTGACCGCGTATTCGCGCAGGCCGGTATCAATCGTAAGTTGTTCCATAAAACCTCCTTTAATGTAACAGAAATCTGTAATTGCAATAGCTAAAAATGGTGAAGCGCTGCTGCACACTTCACGAAGAAAAAAAAGGTGAACAAGAGAATTTTGGTGTACCCTCTGCCAAGGGAACGCCAAACAAAACTTACAGCGGAAATACCGGAATCCTAGGGGTGTATCTGAAAAAGTCAAAAATTTAGTCTATTTCTACAAACATAGTGGGATTTTGCCTTAAAAAGCCTTGGAATCCACAAAGGATTCCTGTGGCTCTTTGCCTTACATCCTGCTTGTGTTTGCGAAATATCCATCTTTTTTCTTGTTTTCAAATACACTTTAAGGCAGGTGAACGATATTGGGAAAAAGAAATCCTAAACGTAAAACGCAGCCCGGCGACCGCCGATTTGGGCATTATACAGAACAATAAAAAGATAGCGAAAAACCTATCATTCCAGTATTCTGTAAAATCCTGGACCTTGTGGCTATCATAACGCAATATTACAGAAATGTCAACAACAAAATTCAGAAAACCGAAATCGCGATGGAATACCGGTACCGTCATACTCCACAAAAGCCCGCAAACATAAAAACTCTCCGCCGCACAGTGCAATGTTGTGGGCGGAGGGAGAGCCGTGTTTAGAGTGATTTGCTGCGTTAGTGCGCGGCAGCAAAACAAAAATGATGCAGACAAAAGTAAACGAGAGGAGATAAGCAGACCGGAAACATCCGGCACAACACAACAAAAAAAGCTCCAGCGCCTTCTACCCTTATGGCGCTGGAGCGAACTTACTTGATTGGAGTCATAGCCTCATACCCGATTGTATTATTTTTCGGACCGTTTGCACATTTTCATGGCAACCTCATCCTTTAACTTTGATCGAATGTTTTTAAACCTGGTTTTCTTTGTTTTGCAAATCGGAAACGGGTTTCATTCGCTGTTGTTCGATGATTTTGCGTTTGCTTGAAATTTCTGATTCCCTTTGGTTCGTTATTTGCTGCCTGGAAACATTTTGCAAGGAAAACGATTCTTGGTGCATCTGTGGAACGGGGAAGTGAACTTCAATAATTTTGTGCAGGGTACCTGAATTTGATGCCAGAGGTTGATTCCTCTTTGCTCTAGTACATCGGAGTTTCTCCTTTTGGGGGCGGTGCGCTTGCACCAGCCAGATCAGGTGAAGCATTATTTGTTCGGCGGAGTTAGATCTTTCATAACAATCACCGGTGATTCTGGGTTTCTATTTACGCTTTTGCGTACCAGGTTTTGAACCTGTAATTTTCTATTTAGAATCCTGTCGTCAGTTCTTCATCTAATCTATGTAAACGCGGGGGAACTTTTTCTGACGGGATTTCCTGAGCACTGCATTTTAAGCAAGCTACGAACCTTGCATCTTAACTTTTATATCTTTTACAGGTAATGACCTGCGGCTGTTAATGAGGTTCGTTTGCTTTCAGCAGGCCCAGGCCCGCCGGTGATGAATGGGATCTTTGAAATTAGCCATTGGACTTGAGCCTCCTTCCTTACGAATCCTGCCGGCTTTGCCATCTTACTTTCAAGTCCTTCGGTAGCCTCCCGGTCCCTGCTTTCCCGGAGTTCTTCCAGTGTTCCCATTTAGACCTCTTACTGGAAGCCTTTGCGAAATCTGCTTGAAGCTGTCGGGAAAACCGCCGTGCCTTGTTCCGATGCTATTGAAAGTGGCTTTTGCTTGGAGCTTTTAGCTCCTTATCTCCGGCTGTTTTCTTTCTGTGACTATACTATACAATACCCTAAGGAATTTGTCTATTCGCAGATATCCCAAACAAAATATGAATTATTCGTGCATGTTATGGATAGATATTGCCTTGACGAATGTGGTATAATAAATATGTTGGGTGTGCAAAAGCGTGGGCCTGTCGGTTGGCAGGCCCACGCTTTTTAGTTTGTATTGAAGAATCGTTAAAGTAATAGAGAAAAAGAAGCTAAGGCAACACCGCACAATTCCCGCCTTGCGGCTTAAGCACCGCTCCGGCAGCTGCGGCACGGCATCTGCGTTGCCAAAATGCTCGATAATGTCGGGTTGCGGTACCCGCATCGTGCTTCGGGGCAAAAACCCCTCGCACTCTGCGACCGCTGCCCCTGCTTCGGTTCGCTGTTTCCGCCACTGGCGGCGCTCACCTTTGCAGCATCCAGTATTATCTGCGCTTTTGGCTTGGCATCTGCCGCACCTCGCTCGCCGTATCAGCACTTAGAATTATGCGGTATTGCCCTAACGAATTCACATGCTCTCCGGCACCGTAACCTTGAACATGGTCAGCACGTTGCGGATCACGCTGCGAACGGCCAGGCACAGGGCCATGCGGCACTGGCGAACGGCAGGGTCAGCTTCCAGAATGCGGCAGGCATTGTAGAAGCGGTGGAACGCCGTGGCAATGTCGATAACATAACGGGTAATGCGGGCCGGGTCATACTTTTCTGCTGCGGCAGCAATCTCAGCCGGGAAAGCGGAAAGCAGACGCAGCAGAGCCTGCTCGCTGGGGTCAGTCAGCAGGCTGGCATCCAGGGCATCGGCACCCTCAAAGGTCACACCGGCGGCTTCCAGCTTTTTCAGCACGGAGCAGATGCGGGCGTGGGCGTACTGGACATAGTAGACCGGGTTTTCGCTGTCGTTGCGCACAGCCAGGTCAAGGTCGAAATCCAGAGTGGAGGAGCTTTCGCGCTGGTTGAAGAAGAAACGTGCGGAATCAATGGGCACTTCGTCGAGCAGGTCGGTCAGGGTGAGGGCCTTGCCGGTGCGCTTGCTCATACGCACCGGTTTGCCGTCGCGCATCAGGTTGACCATCTGCATCAGCACAACATCCAACTTGGTGCCGTCCAGGCCAACGGCGTCCATGGCACCCTTCATGCGGGCTACATGGCCGTGATGGTCGGCACCCCAAATGTCGATGGCACGGTCAAAACCGCGCACGGCCAGCTTGTTGTAATGGTAGGCGATGTCGGCGGCAAAATAGGTGGGAATGCCGTTGGCGCGTACCAGAACTTCGTCTTTGGCTTCCTCTTCGCCGTCGGCGTTTTCGTCCTTCTTGCGGTTTACAACGCCGTACTTGGAAGCATACTGGGCGCTGCGGTACATGATGGCACCGTCCTCGGCCTTGTAGCAGGCACCCTTGTCCATCAAGATTTTGATGACATCATCCACAGCGCCGCTCTTGTGCAGGTCGCTTTCGTGGAACCAGACATCGTAGGTGATGCGGTACTTGCCCAGGTCGCGCTGCAGCCCGGCAATGTTCTTGGGCAGGGCATCGGCAATCAGGGCATCTTTCAGCTCTTCAAAGTCCTTATCGACATAGGAATCGCCGTGAATTTCGGCAAACTCTTTGGCGCGAGCAATAATGTCAGCGCCCTGGTAGCATTCTTCCGGCAGGGGAACGGCTTCTTCGCCTTTGTACAGCTGCAGGTAGCGGATGGCCAGGCTCTTGCCGAACTTCTGGATCTGGTTGCCTGCATCGTTGATGTAGAACTCGCGGGTTACATCATAACCGGCCCAGTCCAGGCAGGCAGCCAGGCAGTCGCCCAGAGCACCGCCGCGGGGCGTTGCCCATGTGCATGGGGCCGGTGGGGTTGGCGGAAACAAATTCAACGTTGTAGCGCTTGCCTGCACCGCCGTCCGTGCGGCCGTATTCCGGCTCAGTGGCAGCAGCCTGCAGCACGCTGGTAAACCAGTGGGCACCCAGGAACAGGTTGATGAAGCCGGGGCCTGCGATCTCTGCACGGTCGAACAGGCGCCCTCCAGGTTCAGGTGGTCCACAATGGCCTGTGCAATCTGGCGCGGAGCCTTGTGGAACGCACGGGCACCGGCCATGGCGGCGTTGGATGCAATATCGCCGTTTTTGACATCGGCGGGAATCTCAACAATAAATTCCGGCAGCGGGCTTCCGGAAGGGAACCGTCCGCCACAGCAGCATTCAGCGCGCCGGTCAGCAGCTCACGCGCCGTATCCAGCGCAGCCTTGCGGGGGTTATAGTATTTGTAATTCACGTTGTACCTCCAGTTTGGAAGTTAGGAGGGAGGAGTTAGGAGTTAGGAGTTTAAGGTGCGGCCTGCGCCGCAATTTTGAAAAACAGCCGCACAGCTGATCGTTAAGGCAATACCGCATAATTCTAAGTGCCGATACGGCGAGCGAGGTACGGCAGATGCTAAGCCAAAAGCGCAGATAATACTGGATGTCTTATCGAGCATTTTGGCAACGCAGATGCCGTGCCGCAGCCGCCGGAGCGGTGCTTAAGCCGTCAGGCGGGAATTGTGCGGTGCTGCCTTAAAATTTGTGCGCGTCAGCGCACACCAAAAACTCCTAACTCCTACTTCCTAACTCCTAACTAAAAATTTATTCAACTTCAGTTTCCTGCTTTTTCAGCGGCTCTACTGTGATAAGCACGGAATTGCGGCTGATTAAGGTTTCGGCGCCGGAATCCAGCGTGTAGCTGAACTGCAGCTCGCCGCCATCCGGCAGCAGGTTGTGTTCAATCACATCAGCGGCCACGCCAAGGCTGATGGAACCGTACCCGGTTTCGTAATGGCACAGGTGGCGGATGCCTTTTTCAATAATCAGCTGGCTGGATGTTTTGCCAAAGCGGGTCATGCTGACCAGCCGGGCATCCTGGCTGACGCGCACCGTGGTGGTACATCCGGCGTAACCGGTGGCTTCGGTTTCAGCATACACGATGTAGTAGCTGTTGCCGCGCTGCACAAAGTTGCCGCGGGTCATCAGCTCCACGGTGTCGTTTTCGCCGTTCTGCTCCATGGTGCCTTTGATGGTGATGAGGTAATTTTCTTCAACAGGTTTTGCCATAATAGTTTAATTCCTTAATACGTTTCAATGGCGATCTGTTCCACCGGGCCGCCCGCTTCGCTGCCCATGAACAGCCGCTCCTGCTTGGCAAAGCCGTCCGGGGTATCGCTGACAAAAAAGCGGGTGGTGCCGCCGGTGCTGCGCCCGCTGGAAATCCCAAGGTCATCCAGCGCGGTGGCGGTGGCAATGGCGGTCAGCTTGCCGGGGTCAATCAGCGTTACGCTGTCGCCCACAAAATCGCCGATCATTTTTTTCAGCAACGGGTAGTGGGTGCAGCCAAGGATCAGGGTGTCAATGCCGGAATCCCGCACGGGGGGCAGGTATTCCTCAATCATCAGCTGGGTCACTTTGTCGCCGTTCACATAACCGTTTTCAACCAGCGGTACAAACAGGGGGCAGGCGCGGGCAAAAATCTGAACCCCCGGCACCAGATCTTTCAGCTGGGTGGCATAAGAACCGCTGCGGATGGTGGCCGCTGTGCCGATCACGCCGATGCGTTTGTTTTTGGTGGCGGCAGCAGCTGCGCGGGCTGCCGCACCGATCACGCCGGTGTAGGGTACCGGCAGCTGGGCAGCTTCCGCCGAAGGATAGGTGGAAGATACTGTGCCGCAGGCCGCCATAATGAACTTGACATTCTGGGAAAGCAGGAACCGGATATCCTGCTGGGCGTACCGCACGATCACATCGTGCCCGCGGGAACCGTAAGGCACGCGGCCGGTATCGCCAAAATACACAATATCTTCGCCCGGCAGCAGGCGGCGCAGCTGGCGCACGGCGGTCAGCCCGCCAAGGCCGCTGTCAAATACGCCGATGGGACGAGTATCCATCAGTAAGCACCTCGCTTTTTGCTCAGTGCAAGGCCGATTAGCTTATCAACCAGGGCGGCAAAGCTGTAGCCCTCGTTTTCCATCAGCTTGGGGTACATGCTGATGGGGGTAAAGCCCGGCAGGGTGTTCAGCTCATTGCAAAGCACGCGTCCTGTGCCGTGCTCTACAAAGAAATCGCACCGGGCAAGACCAGCGCAGCCCAAAGCCAGGTAAGCGCGGGCGGCCAGCGTTTTGACTTCGTCCAGCTTCTGGTCCGGCAGGTGGGCGGGAATCACCGTCTTGGATATACCGTTTTTATACTTGTCGTCATAGGTATAAAACTCTGCGCCGGCCAAAATCTCGCCGGGGCGGGTGGTGCGCACTTCCTGCGGGTTATCCGGGTTGCCAATGGCGGCACATTCCACTTCCTGCCCATCAATAAACTCTTCAAACACCACTTTGTCATCTTCCCGCAGGGCGGTGTCAATGGCGGTGTTCAGCTCTTCACGGTTGTGGGCCTTGGTGATGCCCACGCTGGAACCCGCATTGGCCGGTTTGACAAAGATCGGGTAGGGCAGGCGGTTTTCCACGCGGGTCAACAGGGTGCTGCGCTGGGTTTCCGCTTCGGCTCGGACGGCGCTGCACCAGTGGCAGTGGGGCACATGATAGGCGTCCATGATGGTATTGGCAACGGCTTTGTCCATGCAGGCAGCGGATGCCAGAACGCCGCAGCCCACATAGGGGATGGCAGCCAGCTCCAGCAGGCCCTGAATCGTGCCGTCCTCGCCGTTTTTGCCGTGCAGGATGGGGGCGACCACATCCACCGGCAGCAGTTCATAGCCGTTGGCGCTGTGCACCAGCAGGCCATGGTCGCTGCGGTCCGGGCTGAGCACGCAGGGCACGCAGGATGCATCCTGCTCCCAGCTGCTGCTGCGCATGCCCTCGGTAGAGCCGCTGTATTTCAGCCAGCGGCCCTGTTTGGTAATGCCCACCAGAATCACTTCATATCGGTCCGGCATGGTGGCAAGGGCATCCGCCCATGCCGCAGCCGAAACACAGCTGACCTCATGCTCGCTTGAACAGCTGCCAAACAGCAGGGCCACGCGGATCTTGTTTGCTTGTTGTTTCATATTGTCAGGTATGCTCCCTTTTTGTTTTCGGCCGGTTCCGGGGCAGTTTGCCGCCGGAACCTGGCTGTATGGCATAACACTACACTTTAATACTATATCATATTTATGCGGTTTATGCCAGTGGTTGTCCGCTATTTCCGGGATTTTTGCGCAAAACAAAATCCCCGCAGCCCGCCGGTGCAAAACCGGGGCCGCGGGGGATAAGATACGATACTTTAAGCCGGATTTTCCACAATTTTTAAGGCAATACCGCATAATTCTAAGTGCCGATACGGCGAGCGAGGTGCGGCAGATGCTAAGCCAAAAGCGCAGATAATACTGGATGTCTTATCGAGCATTTTGGCAACGCAGATGCCGTGCCGCAGCCGCCGGAGCGGTGCTTAAGCCGTCAGGCGGGAATTATGCGGTATTGCCTTAAGGAACTTGTGGAGAACAAAAGGCTTCGGGAGCAGCGGTTATACGTACTTGGCAATAATGGAGTTCACCGCATCAGGGTCAGCTGCGCTCCAGGTCTGCCAGTTCTGGCCTGCGGCTGCAGCAGCCTGGCCCAGCTCCACCAGCAGGGCGGGGAGCTGCTCTTCATATACGGTGCCGATGGTATCGCCAAAGTGGGCATGGCCCAAAGCATCGGACCCGCCCAGGAAGATGGCAAACGCCGGGGCAGGCTTGCCGCCCGGCACCGCTTTAACCGTGCCCTGGAAGCCGATGGCTGCGGCCTGGTGGCCGGAGCAGCTGGACGTGCAGCCGGAAATGCAGACTTTGGGCAGGGCACCGTCCGGAATGTTAGCCTCCCGCACGGCCTGCACAGCGCGCTGCAAAACGGACTGGCTGTCCCGCACGCCCTGCTGGCAGATGGAAGCGCCGATGCAGGCAACGCTGGTCTCAAACAGCGTTTTGGCACCATCTGCGGTGGCATCCAGCACAGCGGCAGCTTCGTCTGCCGTCAGGTTGATGATGTACAGCGTTTCATTGGGGGCAACGCGGCATTCGCAGCCGGGGATGGTGCTGAGCAGGTTGTCCAGCTGCACCAGTTTTTCCGGGATCAGGCGGACCGCCGATGGGGTGGTACGCCACAGCGTACAGCCCCGGCTGTTTTTGGGCAATGGCGCGCGGGTCATCCAGCGTGCCGGTGCCGGTTTTGGTAATGGCGGCGGGGGTCAGGTGCAGTTTCAGGCTTTCGTCCGCCTTGGCAGCGGCAACGTTCTCCAAAAAGACGCGGCGCAGCTCGTTCGGGCCAAGGGTCTCCTGCATAAAGCGGGTGCGGGCCCTGGCGCGGTTCTGGTAATTGCCGTGCTGGCAGAAGGTGGTGATCATGCCGCGAATATAGTACAGCACATCCTCTGCGGGCAGGGATTCCGCCGCCAACACGCCCATGCGCCAGCCGCCGCCCAGGCCGCCGGCAATGTACAGCTTAAAGGTGCCGTCCGGCTGCGCCACAAAGCCCATATCGCGGAACGCGGTGTGCACACAGTCATCCACGCCGTTGCAGAACGCAACCTTCAGCTTGCGCGGCATGTGGATGTCACGGCAGATGGAAAGCAGATACTCCGTTGCGGCCTCGGCCCAGGGCATAACGTCAAAAAGCTTCGCCGGGCTGCACGCCGGTCAGGGGCTGGCCTGAATGTTGCGGGGGTTATCACCGCCGCCGCCGCGGGTGATAATGCCGCAGGGGATGGCGGCCTCCATGATGGCAGGCACCTCGTCCGGGGTCAAATCGTGCATCTGGATCGCTTCGCAGGTGGTCAGCTTCAGGAATGGCACATGGTACTGCTGAACAGCCTGTGCCATAAAGTGCAGGCGCTCCGGCGTGACCCGGCCGCCCGGCAGGCGCAGCCGCAGCATATGCTTGGCGGCATCGCGCTGGGCATAACTGCCAAACCCGCCGGAAATGCCCTTGTAGTCCTTGCGGGCAATTTCGCCCTGGGCAAAGGAGTGGATCGTGTTGGAAAAGCCGCCGATTTCTTCGCGGTAAGTGTTGAGCCATTGCTGGTCCATGGTTGGAACCCCCATTACATCCTAGTTATTTTTTCATAAAATAATAAATAATAATGAATAAAGAATAATGTCAGTGCGCCGCGGCGGCGCGAATAAAATAGGTTGACTGCTTTGGTCGGAGTGCTTTTTGCCGGAGCAGTTGACCTAACTAAAATGACGCCGTGGGTGTCACACAACCATTATTCATTATTCTTTATTCTCTTTTTAATTACATCACTAAGTATAGTGGATAAAAAAAAGCAATCTGCAAGAAACTAAGCAAAAATAAAGCCCGGCCCGGCAGACAGCCGGTACCGGGCAGAGCGACAGAAATTATTCGCCAAATACCTTGATGTAGTCAGCCTTGAACTTTTCAATGCCGGCATCGGTCAGCGGGTGATGCAGCATCTGCTCAATGACCTTGTAAGGAACGGTGGCGATATCAGCACCAGCCAGAGCGCAGTCCGTTACATGGATGGGGTTGCGGACGGAAGCGGCAATGATCTGGGTGTCAATGTCGGGGTAGTTCAGGAACATGTCATGAATGGTTTCAATCAGTTCAATGCCGGGCTGGCCAATGTCGTCCAGACGGCCCAGGAACGGGCTGACGTAAGTAGCGCCTGCGCGGGCAGCCAACAGCGCCTGGTTGGCGGAGAACACCAGCGTGCAGTTGGTGGGAATGCCCTTGGCGGACAGTGCCTTGATGGCCTTCAGGCCCTCAGCGGTCATGGGGATCTTGACGACCATGTGCTTGGGGTCCAGGGCATAGATGGCTTCGCCCTCAGCAACCATGGTTTCAGCGTCCTCGGTGGTGGCCTTTACCTCGCCGGAGATGGGGCCGTCCACGATGGTGGCGATCTCTGCCAGGGTCTCGGCATAATCGCGGCTTTCCTTGGCAATCAGACTGGGGTTGGTGGTAACACCGGCAATAATGCCCATGTCATTGGCTTTACGGATCTCATCTACGTTCGCAGTATCAATAAAAAAAACTTCATGATTTTGCCTCCCTTTATGTGGCATTTTATTTGTCCTTTGCATTATATCACAATATTCTATAAAATGGAAACATTTTTTAAGGCCTGCGCAAAAGTCCGCAAGGAATGAGAAGGCCCGCGAAAAAAAATGAGAAATGCCGCGCTGGTTTCGGCTCCCAGCCCTGCCAGACTGCCATAAAAAACACCCCGCAGCAAGAGATTCGCTGCGGGGTGTCTTTATCAATTTGTGCGATGCCCATTAAAGCTTTTCGCCCCGCTCTTTTTCAAAAAGGCGGGAAAAGCGGGAATTATTCGTACAGAGGGAAGCGAGCGGTCAGGCTGGCAACGCGGGCAGCGATGTCGTCTTTCTTGCCTTCAAAGTCAAAGATGCAGTCTGCGATGCAGTCGGCAATCTCTTTCATCTCGGCGGGGCCCATGCCGCGGGTGGTCACAGCAGGGGTGCCAAGGCGGACACCGCTGGTCACAAACGGGCTGCGCTTTTCACCGGGAACGGTGTTCTTGTTGGCAGTAATGTGTACTTCGTCCAGGTTGTGCTCCAGCTCCTTGCCGGTCATCTCGAATCGGTCAGGTCAACCAGCAGCAGATGGTTGTCGGTGCCGCCGGAAACCAGCTTCACGCCGCGGGCGGTCAGCTCGTCGGCCATAGCAGCGGCGTTCTCCACAATCTTGCGGGCATAATCCTTGAACTCCGGCTTCAGTGCCTCGCCAAAGCAGACAGCCTTTGCAGCAATCACGTGCTCCAGCGGGCCGCCCTGGGTGCCGGGGAAGATGGCGGAGTTGATGCGCTTGATCAGGTAAGCGTTGTTGGTCAGGATCAGGCCGCCGCGGGGACCGCGCAGGGTCTTGTGGGTGGTGGTGGTCACAACATCAGCATAGGGCACCGGGTTCTGGTGCATGCCGCCGGCAACCAGGCCGGCAATGTGAGCCATGTCCACCATCAGCATTGCGCCGTAACCGTGGGCAATCTCGGCCAGCTTTTCAAAATCGATAGCGCGCGGGTAAGCGGAAGCACCGGCAACCAGCAGCTTGGGGCGAACCTTGGCAACCTGCTTGGCCAGGGCATCGTAATCAATGCGGCCGTCCTCGGCAGAAACGCCGTAGGAAACAAAGTTGTAGTTCTTGCCGCTCATGTTGGCGGGGGAACCATGCGTCAGATGGCCGCCCTGGGAAAGATCCATGCCCATGACGGTATCGCCCAGGTTGAGCAGGGCAAAGTAAACGGCCAGGTTGGCCTGTGCGCCGGAATGGGGCTGCACGTTGGCATATTTGGCACCAAACAGCTTGCAGGCACGGTCAATTGCAATCTGCTCAACCTGGTCCACAAACTGGCAGCCGCCGTAATAGCGGTGGCCGGGGTAGCCCTCGGCATATTTGTTGGTCAGCACGCTGCCCATGGCAGCCATAACGGCAGGGGAAACAATGTTTTCGCTGGCAATCAGCTCAATGTTTGCCTGCTGGCGGCCCAGCTCACGCTGCATGGCCGCACCCAGCTCCGGGTCATACCCCGAAACAAAACCAATGGTGTCCATCATGTCCTTGTACATAATACTTACTCCTTTCAGTGTTACCCTTTATATACTGAAAACGGGGCCCCGCCCCAGGAAAACGAAATTAAGTTAGGAGGTAGTTAGATGCTTCCTTTCGTGGAAAGCACGCCCACAATGCGGTCGTCATGGCGGGCGGCGGCGGAAAGGGCTTTGGCGAATGCTTTGTACATGGCTTCCAGCTTGTGGTGGTCGTTTTCGCCGTACAGCACCTTCAGGTGCAGGTTCATCATGGCGCTGTAGCTGACAGCATAAAAGAAATTCCCGTGCCATCTGCACATCCATGCCGCCGCAGCTCTGCCCGGCAAAGCTGGCATCATAAACAAAATACGGCCGCCCGCCAAGGTCCACAGCGCACAGGGCCAGCGTTTCGTCCATGGGCAGCATGCAGCTGCCGTAACGCACAATGCCGGCTTTGTCGCCAAGGGCCTCACGGATGGCCGTGCCAAGCGCGATGCCGCAGTCTTCAATTGTGTGGTGACAGTCCACGTTCAGGTCGCCATCACAGTGTAATGTCAAATCAAACAGGCCGTGGCGGGCAAAGCCGTCCAGCATGTGGTCAAAAAAGCCGATGCCGGTGTGCAGGTCGGCTTTTCCGCTGCCGTCCAGGTCCAGGGTGACGGTAATGTTGGTTTCCCGCGTTTTGCGGGTCACGGTAGCAGTGCGGCTCACGGTTGCATCTCCTTTGCATGGTCCGGCCAGTGGGTGCCGGAAACAAAATAATCCGCATATTTGGTCGAAAGTTCTTCCCCCAGCCGCATTACGCCGCCGTACAAATGGCGGGAACACTGCGCCCGGATGGCGGCGGTATCATTGCGGGCAATGGCATCCAGCAGAACATCATGTTCCGCCACAATATCGCCAAAATTGCCAACGGCCACAAGATCCAGCATGCGGAACCGCGAATAGCTGTTCTGCGAAGTCTGGATCAGCTGCCACAGCTGGTCTTTGCCGGTGGCAAGAAACCAGCTTTCGTGCAGGCGGCTGTCCAGCTCATAAAACATCCGCGGGTCCGGGTGGGGTTGGGCCGCCAGGCGGCGCAAAGCATCGTTGCGGGTTTTCAGCTGGGCCAGCTGTTCGGGGGGTGCAGGCAGCGGCAAAGTCTGTCATCACGGCGGACTCCACCGCGTTGCGCAGGTAGATCTGCTGGCTGATGGTGTCAAAATCCAGCTGGGTGACCCGCGTGGATTTGTAGGGGGTGACTTCAATCAGCCCGGCAATGCGCAGCTCCTGCAAAACGCTGCGCACCGGCGTGCGGGAAACCCCGAACTGCTCGCACAATGCGTTTTCCCGCAGGGTGGAGCCGGGCTTTAATTCCAGCAACATGATCTGCTGGTACAGCGTTTGAAAAATGTCATGGCTGGAAAATGCCTGCATGTCTGGGGCCCTCCTTCTCTTTAGTATACTAAAGAATATAGCACCGTTGCCCCCGTCCGTCAACGATACACCCCAACATTTGGATGATTGTCTGATAAGAGTTTACGATTTTGCAACACATTCCGGCACTTTGCGCGCTACAATAATGTTAACAAACCATAAGGTGTACCTGAAAAGTCGAAAATTTAGCCTGTTTCTACAACCACAGCTGGATTTTGCCTTAAATCCCGCTTGTGTTTGCGGAACAATTGTCATTTTCTTTGCTTTCAGCTACACTCTAAGGCGGAGTTTTGCGCCTTAGCGGTGCTCCCTGTGTGACAAAAGCTGGCGAACCCCTGTATTTGCTGCCGGCTTGTGTGAAAGGACCAAAAGCAACATGGGTAAAATCATCGGAATTGATTTAGGAACAACCAACAGCTGCGTGGCTGTGGTGGAAGGCGGACGCCCAACCGTTATCCCAAATGCCGAAGGCCAGCGCACCACCCCGTCGGTCGTTGCTTTTGCAAAAAGCGGCGAACGCCTTGTGGGCGATCCGGCCAAACGCCAGGCTGTCACCAACGCACCGCGCACCATTGCCAGCGTTAAGCGCAAAATGGGCAGTGATGAGCGCATTCCCATTGACGGCAAGTGCTTCTCCCCGCAGGAGATCAGCGCCATGATCCTGCAAAAGCTGAAAGCGGATGCAGAAGCTTATCTTGGTGAACCGGTGACAGAAGCCGTTATCACCGTGCCGGCTTATTTTAACGATGCCCAGCGCCAGGCTACCAAAGATGCCGGGCGCATTGCGGGCCTGAATGTAAAGCGCATTATCAACGAACCTACTGCGGCCGCCCTGGCCTATGGCCTGGATAACGGCAAGACCCAGAAAGTGATGGTGTATGACCTGGGCGGCGGTACGTTCGATGTTTCGCTGATCCAGATCGGGGATGGCATTGTGCAGGTGTTGGCCACCTGTGGTGATAACCATCTGGGCGGCGATGACTTTGATGCTCGTGTGGCTGACTGGCTGGTGCGGAACTTTGCCGCCGAAAACCAGGTGGATCTGACCCGTGATCCCGTTGCCATGCAGCGCGTGCGGGAGGAAGCCGAGAAAGCCAAAAAAAGAGCTTTCCGCTGCTACTCATACTGAAATCAACCTGCCGTTCATCACCGTTGGCCCCAACGGCCCGCTGCATTTGCAGGCGGAACTGACCCGCGCCAAGTTTGATGAGCTGACCGCCGACCTGGTGGAGCGCACGGCCCTGCCGGTGCGCAACGCCCTGCGGGATGCCCACCTGGCCGCCAACGACCTGGATCAGGTGCTGCTGGTAGGTGGTTCCACCCGCATCCCGGCGGTGCAGGCCAAGGTCATGCGGATGATCGATCTGGAACCGTCCAAAACGCTGAACCCGGACGAGTGTGTGGCCCTTGGCGCTGCGGTGCAGGGCGGACGCCTTGGCGGCGAAGGCCTGGCTGCTGGCGGGCAGGACCTGCTGCTGATGGACGTTACCCCGCTGACCCTTTCGATTGAGACGGTGGGCGGTGTGGCAACCCATCTGATCGACCGCAACTCCACCATTCCCACCCGGTATTCCAAAATCTTTACCACCGCCGCGCCGTTCCAGAGCACAGTTGAAATCAAGGTGCTGCAGGGTGAGCGGGAGTTCGCCAAGGATAATAAGCTTATCGGCAACTTTACCCTCAAGGGCATCAAACGCGCCTGGGCCGGTGTGCCGCAGATCGAAGTGACCTTTGATATTGACGCCAACGGCATTGTGACGGTGAGCGCCCGTGACCTTGGCACCGGCAAACAGCAGAGCATTACCATCACCGGGTCTTCCAACCTGAGCGAGCAGGAGATCCGCCGCGCCATGGACGATGCCGCTGCCTTTGCCGGGCAGGATCAGGAGCGCAAAGCCGCCATCGAGGCCCTGAATGCCGCGGAAGCCGCCATCTACCGCGTCAATTCCGCCCTTGGCAGTAAAGAGGGCAAGGAGCTGGATAAGGACACCAAAAACCGCATTAAAGAAGCAGAAAAAAGAACCTGGAACGCCTGACCCGCCACAAAAAGCCCGAAAAAATGACCCCCAGGACACCCAGGCCCTGAACGCCGCCCGCGAAGCCCTGCAAGCTCAGACCAAGGACCTGGTAGCACGGTGGGAGCGACGAGGGAAAGTTAGGAGTTAGAAAGTAGGAGTTTTTGGGGCTGCAGGTACCCAAAAATTCTGTCTGAATATTAAAACAAAAATGTAGGGAACGGTCAAGACCGTTCCCTACAATTATTTTATGGGGTTGCGGCAAACTTTCAAACCGCCACTTAACTCCTAAGGCAACACCGCACAATTCCCGCCTTGCGGCTTAAGCACCGCTCGGGCAGCTGCGGCACGGCATCTGCGTTGCCAAAATGCTCGATAATGTCGGGTTGCGGTACCCGCATCGTGCTTCGGGGGCAGAAGCCCCTCGCACTCTGCGACCGCTGCCCCTGCTTCGGTTCGCTGTTTCCGCCACTGGCGGCGCTCACCTTTGCAGCATCCAGTATTATCTGCGCTTTTGGCTTGGCATCTGCCGCACCTCGCTCGCCGTATCGGCACTTAGAATTATGCGGTATTGCCCTAACTCCTACCTTTACAGGTAGCTCAGTTCCTCCCGTCTGGTTCCTGCCAGATCGGGGTGGTCGAGGACGGCGCCGGCGCCGAGGGCAACGCAGTCCAGCGGGGCTTCGGCAATGTGTACCTCAATGCCGGTTTCGTTCTGGATCAGAGTATCCAGCCCGCGCAGCAGGGCACCGCCGCCCGAAAGCATGATGCCCCGGTCGATGATGTCACTGGAAAGCTCCGGCGGAGTGCATTCCAGCGTGTCCTTGATGGCTTCCACAATGCGCATCAGGTTTTCGTTCATTGCCTCGCGCACTTCTTCAGAGCGGATCAGGATATCTTTCGGCAGGCCATCCACCAGGTTACGGCCCTTGATCTCCATTGTGGTTTCGCCATGCTCGGTGTCGGTGGGGTCTGGCGGGCAGGCGGAGCCGATTTCCAGTTTAATCTGCTCAGCAGTGCGTTCGCCCACCAGCAGGTTGTATTTGCGCTTGATAAAGCTGGTAATGCTCTGGTCCAGCGCATCGCCCGCACAGCGCACGCTGCGGGATGCCACAATGCCGGAAAGGCTGATAACCGCCACTTCCGCCGTGCCGCCGCCGATATCCACAATCATGCTGCCCACCGGTTCAGCGGTCGGCAGCCCGGCACCAATGGCGGCAGCCATCGGCTCTTCGATCACCGTTACCTGACGGGCACCGGCTTTGGCGGCGGCCTGGCGCACGGCGCGGCGTTCCACTTCGGTCACGCCGGACGGCACGCAGATGACCACGCGCGGCCGCACGAACAGGCGGCTGCCGCATGCCTGGCGGATAAAACTTTGCAGCATGGCGGCGGTGATGTCAAAGTCGGCAATCACGCCGTCTTTCAGCGGGCGTACCGCCAAAATTGAGTTGGGCGCTGCGCCGATGATAGCTTTGGCCTCGTGGCCTACGCAGCGCACACGCAGTTCGTCGGTGCGGGCATCCACCGCCACAACGCTGGGCTCGCGGATGATAATGCCGCGGCCTTTCATATACACCAGCGTGTTGGCGGTGCCAAGGTCAATGCCAATATCACAGGTAAACATATTGCGCAGAGCTTCAAGCAGCTGCAAAATCGGATTTGCCATTTTTATCTCCCCATCATGTGTTTGTGCGGGTGGGCCGCACAAAGAATGCGCACGACACGCCGCAGCAGCCAGGCCGCTGCGGCACTGCCGTTACAGCGCTCCGGCCTGGCGCAGTACCTGTGCCAGACGGTGTACGGGCAGACCCATAATATTGTAATAACATCCCACAATGCCGCTGCACCACAGCGCAGCATGGCCCTGGATGGCGTAAGCCCCGGCTTTGTCATACGGTTCCGGGGTGCGCGCATAGGCAAGCAGGTCACTGTCCTCAATGGGCGCAAACTGTACGCGGGTGGTTTCAGTGGCAAGGTACGCCTTGCCGCCGTGTACCACGCACAGCCCGGTATGTACTTTGTGTTCCCGGCCAGAGAGCGCGTGCAGCATCCGCACAGCGTCTTCCTCGCCGGAAGGTTTGCCGAACACAGCACCGTCACAGTCCACCACGGTATCACAGCCGATCACGGTATCATCGGGGTGCTGCTGCGCCACGGCCAGGGCTTTGGCTTCCGCCAGGGCCTGGGCCAGCTGGGCAGGCGTTGCGGCGGTAATGCGGCTCTCGTCCACATCACTGGGGGCAACGGTATAGTTGGGCGTGATCAGCGCCATCAGCTCCCGCCGCCGCGGGCTGCCGGAGGCTAAAATCAAGGACATAATGGGATGTTCCTTTCGTAACAGATTCTACCGCACCACCGCGGCGAAACAAAGGGAAAAGAGGAAGTTAGGGAGGTAGGAAGTAGGAGTTAGGAGTTAAATGTGCTTTTGAAGGTTTGCAACAAAGAATAAAATAAATTGTAGGGAACGGTCTTGACCGTTCCGAAACCAAAGGATTTATCTGACAAAAGGCCAATCATCCTAAACCTGCGGAACGGTCAAGACCGTTCCCTACAGGTATCTTTTTTTTTGCACACAGCCAGACTTTACAGGTTATCTGCGGCCCCAAAAACTCTTAACTCCTAACTTCTCCCTCCTAATTCCTAACTATTTTCCCGTCGATCCAAACCCGCCTTCACCGCGTTCGGTTTCGTTCAGGGTGGCGGCAGGTACAAAGGCGGCCTGCCACACGGGGGCAATGCACAGCTGGGCCACGCGCTCACCGGGGCGATGGTGTAAGGCTCGGTGCCAAGGTTGATCATGGGTACTTTCAGCTCGCCGCGGTAATCGCTGTCCACAACGCCAACGCCGTTGGCCATGCACAGCCCGTGCTTGATGGAAAGCCCGCTGCGGGCATACACCAATGCCACGCCCCCGGCATCCGGCAGCTCAATGGCAAGGCCGGTGGGCACCAGCACCCGCTGCATGGGGGCAATGGTCAACGGCTCTTCCAGCGCGGCGCACAAATCAGCCGCCGCCGCCCCCCGCCGTTGCATATGCCGGCACCTTTGCCAGCGGAGAAAGAACGGAATATTTGACGATTTTTTGTTCCATAGTACGTTGGGGTGAGTTAGGAGGGAGGAGTGAGGAGTTAGGAGTTATCTCAATTAGGAATTAGCAATGAGCAATTAGAAATTACGATGCCCCCCGTAGGGGCGCATGATTGCAAATTCCATTATGGCATATATGGCAATGTTTCGGAACGGTCAAGACCGTTCCCTACAGAGCAAAACCTTAGGCCCTGCTTTAACTCCTAACTCCTACTTCCTCACTCCTAAGGCAACACCGCACAATTCCCCGCCTTACGGCTTAAGCACCGCTTCGACGGCTGCGGCACGGCATCTGCGTTGCCAAAATGCTCGATAATGTCGGGTTGCGGTACCCGCATCGTGCTTCGGGGGCAAAAGCCCCTCGCACTCTGCGACCGCTGCCCCTGCTTCGGTTCGCTGTTTCCGCCACAGGTGGCGCTCACCTTTGCAGCATCCAGTATTATCTGCGCTTTTGGCTTAGCATCTGCCGCACCTCGCTCGCCGTATCGGCACTTAGAATTATGCGGTATTGCCCTAACTTACCCTTCCTCGGATATTATGATTTAGTTATTCGTATAATATAGCCCTCTTGTAAACTCGCCGTCAAAGGGCTGCTGATGGAAAAAGGTGGGTCAGGACCTCTTCCACTCTGTCGGCAGGTTCCAGGGTGAACGCGGCCACGGCAATGTCCACCGGCATTTCGGTCAGGCGGTCCCCCATATAAAGTGGTACAGGGTTAAACACGGTGCGCATTCCGGCGCTGCCGGGGGCGGAGCACCGCACCGGGAAATCCGCCCTTTGCGGTCCCGCAGTTTGCCCTTGTGGGTGCAGCCCGCGCAGCTGGTGCGCACATTGCGCAGCGGGCAGGCGCGGGTCAGCATCAGGGGCAGGTGGCCATAGCACAGGGCAGCGGTGGGCACCGGGGTGCCGTCTTTCTGCCGGGGTGCCACAGCACGCATGGCGGTCAGGGCGGTTTCAGGCTGCACCAGCAGGCCACAGACACCCAGGCACACATACTCTGCCGCAGACATTGGGTTGGTTACATTCAGCCCCAGCCCGCCGAACACCGGCAGGGGAGAGGCATACCCAAACTGCGCCAGATTGTTTGCAACCACACCCGCAAAATCAGAGCCTTCCAGCGCAGCCAGGCGGCGCATGGTGTCCGGTTCCACAGTGCCGAAAGCAGCGCGGGGCAGCTCCAGCAGCGTTTTGCAGCGCAAGGGCTGCGGCACAGCGTCCGCTTCCCGGATGGGCAGGATCAGATAGCGCAGCTTGGCCAGGTATTCGGCACCGGGCAGCTGGGCAGCGGTTTCAAAACGGGCGGCCAGCTGGGGTATCATGCCTACTTCGTGCTCGGCGTATTCCGGCAGGGTGATTTCCTTTGTGGCCAGGGGCGCAGGTTCACTGCGCTTTTGCAGCAGCTTGTCCAGCGCTTCGCGGCGCATCTCATTCCAGGCGGAGCCGGGCAAAAATCCGGGGCCGCCCTCGCAGCAGGCAAACTCAACCCCGGCGCAGGTGAACGGCGTACCGCCGGTTTTGCCCAGGGCACGCTCAATGCCGGGGGCGGGGTCTTTCTGTGCGGGCTGCGGTTCATCGGCGCTGTACACATTGACACGGCTGCCGTTGTCGTCGAAAGCTGTCAGCTTGATGCCGCCGTCCTCCACACCGCCGCTGACGCAGAAATGCACCGGAATGCGCTCCAGTTCGCGGCGGAACAGCTCGCGGGCTTTCGGCGTGGCGGCGCGCGTAGCGGCTGCATCGGCTTCGGTGCGCACGCCAAACATGGTGCCGTCATTGCGGCCTACCAGATAGGCATCACTGAAGCCGGAGCGGGAGAAAATATCCCGCAGCAGCGCTTCATCATAGGGCTGCCCGGCGCGGGCTGCGCGGCAGGCCGTTACCGCAGCGGCGGCATATTCCGGCGTGCGCAGGCGGCCTTCAATTTTAATGCTGGCAACCCCGGCGGCTTTCAGCTGGGTCATGTGGGGCACAAGGTCCATGTCTTTCAGGCTCAGGTGGCAGGCTTTGCCCGGCTGGCCGGGGCGCAGGCCGTTGGTAGCATCAAACGGTAGGCGGCAGGGACCCGCGCAGGCACCGCGATTGCCGCTGCGCCCGCCCAGGAACGCGCTCATCATGCACTGGCCGCTCATGGACATGCACATCGCGCCGTGTACGAACACTTCGCATTCGATCGGGCTTGCCTTTACCACGGCTTCGATCTCCGCCAGGCTCAGCTCACGGGCCAGAATGGCGCGGGAATACCCCCAGCTTTGCCAGCATCTTGGCGCCCTCTGCGGTGTGGATGCTCATCTGGGTAGAGCCGTGCAGGCGCAGGCCAGGCGCAATGCTGCGCACCAGCTGCGCGGTGGCAAGGTCATCCAAAATCACGGCATCCGCCCCGGCGGCGGCAACAGCGCGCACGGCATCGGCCAGGCCGCCCAGCTCGGCGGCGTAAACCAGCGTGTTCAGGGTCACATGCACCGCAACCCCGCGGGCATGACAAAAACAGACGGCTTCGCGCAGGGCATCAGGGTCAAAGTTCCCAGCGCTGCGCTGCGCATTGTAGCCATCCAGCCCAAGATATACGGCGTCAGCCCCGGCAAACACCGCAGCCCGCAGCATATCAGCATTGCCGGCGGGGGCCAGGATCTCCGGGCGCTGTAAAACAGTCTGTTCCATCAGGCTTCGCTCGTCAGGGAACGGCGGTGCAGGTCGTCCACCTTTTTTGCGCAGGGCGGCGTTTTCGCGGCGCAGCTCCTCGGCAGCCATCTTGGCGGAGGCGGCATCCTCCAGATAGTCTTTGATCTGGCGGCGCATATTATCGGCACTGCCGCTGGCCTTTTCCAGTTCGTCCCGATAATTCAGCGCTGTCATGACGGCAGCGGTGGTGATGGAAACCGAATTGGAAGAGCTCATCAGCTCATTCATATCAAGATTCAGGCGCTCGGCCAGATTCTGCATGTAATCTTCACTTTCGTTGGTCGAGATCACATAGCTCGAACCGCAGATGGTCAGACGTACTTTGTTAGCCATAGTTGGGGTCTCCTTTGTTTCAGTTGATGGTGTTTTTATCAGGAACACCCTGCACTTTTGTCGCCAAAAGCGGGACGGAAAGGGGCTTCTGCGCGGCAAAACCGCCCACCAGCCCCCGCAGCGCAGGGAAAATGCTTAAAATTATACCCTTATATTATAGTATAAAATGCCCGTAAGAAAAAAGCCCCTTTTGTGTAAAATTGAAAAAATTGACGCGTGTGGGAAAAAAGCCTTGCACATATCGCCAATTTTGACTATAATGCTTAAGGTAAGTATTTTTATTGATTTTGAAAAATCAGTATAATCCCAGAGGATTCTGGTATAGATAAGCCGTAAGGAGAGGAATACTTTTGATGAAGCTTACTAAAAAAAGAATTTGAAAAAATTCTCAAAGACAAGGTCGTCAGCGAATGCGGCGTCACGTTGGACGTTGCTTCCGCCGAGCAGATCTACCGCTGCATGGCAATGATCGTTCGTCAGATCATGTCTGACCGCCAGAAGCAGTTCCAGGCCAAGACCCTGGGCGAAGGCAAAAAACAGGTCTATTACCTCTGCATGGAGTTCCTGATGGGCCGCAGCCTGCGCACCAGCCTGTTCAACCTGGGCCTGAACGAAGTTGCCGAGCAGGTTCTGGCTGACGCCGATATCAAGATCGACACCATTTATGAGCAGGAGCCTGATGCAGGCCTCGGCAACGGCGGCCTGGGCCGTCTGGCTGCCTGCTACCTAGATGGCATGGCTACCGACTGCATCCCCGGCACCGGCTACTCTATTTTGTATGAGTACGGCATCTTCAAGCAGAAGATCGTGGACGGCTGGCAGCAGGAAACCGCTGACAACTGGCTGCCCGGCGGCCAGGTGTGGATCAAATCCCACCCCGACCAGGCACAGGAGATCCGCTTTGACGGCCAGGCTATCGAGACCTGGGAGGGCGGTTTCCACCATGTCAAGTACGAAAACTACAACTCTGTCATTGCTGTTCCCAACGATATGTACGTTGCCGGTTACGGCACGCAGGGCGTTTCCAAGCTGCGCCTGTGGCAGGCCAAGGCACCCAGCTTTGATATGAGCAGCTTCAACGCCGGCAACTACAACACCGCTATCAGCCAGTCTGCTTCCGCAGAGCTGATCTCCAAGATCCTGTACCCCAACGATAACCACACCGAGGGCAAGATCCTTCGCCTACGCCAGCAGTACTTCTTCAGCGCTGCTTCCGTTGCCGATATCCTGGGCAACCACCTGAACCAGTACGGTACCCTGGAAAACCTGCCGGATAAGATCGCCATCCAGCTGAACGATACCCACCCGACCATTGCCATCCCCGAAATGATGCGCATTTTGCTGGATGAGTGCAGCTATGAATGGGATGCAGCTTTCGACATCTGCCGCAAGGTCTTTGCTTACACCAACCACACTGTCATGAGCGAGGCTCTGGAAAAGTGGAACGAGGATATCTTCCGCTCCACCCTGCCGCGTATCTGGCAGATCGTGCAGGAAATGGATCGCCGCTGCCGTGCTGACCTGGAGAAAGCCTTCCCCGGCGACCAGGGCAAGATCGACTACATGGCCGTTTTGGGCGACGGTCAGGTGCGCATGGCCAACATCTGCTGCTATGTGTGCCATTCCATCAACGGCGTGTCTCAGCTGCACAGCGAGATCATCAAGCAGAGCGTGTTCCACGACTATTTCCTGTACAGCCCCGAAAAATTCACCAACGTGACCAACGGCATCGCTTACCGCCGCTGGCTTCTGGCCGCCAATCCGGGCCTGACCAAGCTGTTGGAAGATTCCATCGGCCCTGGCTTCAAGCAGGATGCTTCCGAGCTGAAGAAGTTCGAGAAGTTTGCTGACGATTCCGCCATGCTGGATAAGCTGGCCGCCGTCAAGCGCGCCAACAAGGTGAACTTTGCCAACTATCTGGAAAAGGCCACCGGCCAGGTCATTGACCCGGATTCTATCTTTGACTGCCAGGTCAAACGCATGCACGAGTATAAGCGCCAGCACCTGAACGCCATGAACATTGCCGCTGAGTACCTGTACCTGAAGGCAAACCCGAACGCTGACTTTGTGCCCAAGACCTATATCTTCGGAGCAAGGCTGCCCCCGGGCTACTATATGGCCAAGCAGATGATCCGCCTGATCTGCAAGCTGGGCAAGCTGATTGACAACGATCCCGCTGTTAAAGATAAGCTGCGCATTGTCTACCTGGAAGACTACTGTGTCTCCCTGTCTGAACGCCTGATGCCCGCTTCCGAAGTGTCCGAGCAGATCTCTCTGGCCGGCACCGAGGCTTCCGGCACCGGCAACATGAAGTTCATGCTGAACGGCGCGGTAACGCTGGGCACGCTGGACGGCGCGAATGTAGAGATCGCAGAGGCCGCCGGCAGGGAAAACGAGATCATCTTCGGCATGCTGACGCCCGAAGTCAACGCACTGAAAGGCATGGGCTACCATCCGCAGGCATTCATCTCTGATGATAATGTTGCCATGGCAGTTCTGGATATGCTGGAAAAGGGCTGGAACGGCGAGAACTTCAGCGAGATTACCAACAACCTGCGCAACTCTGACCCGTACATGGTCCTGGCTGACTTCAAGGATTACCGCCGTGCCCAGCACACCGTGCAGGAACTGTACAAGCAGAAGCAGACCTGGAACCGTATGAGCCTGATGAACATCTCCAACGCCGGCATCTTCTCCGCCGACCGTTCCATCATGGATTACGCCCGCGATATCTGGGGCGCTACCCCGGTTAAATAATCTGCTCAAAGCAGAGCTTTAACCGCAGTGCGGGCGCGTGTGCAGCTGTGAACGTACACGCGCTGCCCGTACAATAAAATAAACGAACAGCCGCGATCCCGGCAGCCGACTTGAATTTGCCGGCGCCAGTGGGTCACGGCTGTTTTTGTACACTTGTTCAATGTAAGGATTGATTTGTTTGCCTGAACAACCAACACATACTTTTTTTAACTCCCGCTGTGCGGAGTATAAAACACCGTTTGGCGCAGTTCCGGCGGGGCAGACCGTTACCTGGCGGTTGACTGTGCCGGAAAGACTGGGCTATGTGGACCCACACCTGGTGCTGACCAAAGACCGCGAAGACCCCGTGCATTACCGCATGGATTTTGACGGCCAGACCCCCGGCGTAAACCATTTTGTGTTCCAGCTGGCCCCCACTACATCGGGATTGTATTTTTACCACTTTGACCTGTACACGGATTTCCGCAAGATTTATCGCACCGCCAACGGGGAAGGTGAGCTGACCTGGGTGAATGGCCTGGATTGGCAGCTGACGGTGTACGAGCCGGACTTCAAGACCCCGGACTGGATCAAAGACGGTACGATGTACCAGATCTTCCCGGACCGCTTTTATGAGGGCGTACCCAACAAGCCGCTGCCCTTTGCGGACCGCATTTACCGTCCGGATAAAACCGGCGAGCCGTATTTTTGGCCCAATGAGCAGAGCGATGGCTACCTGAACATGGACTATTACGGCGGCGATTTTGCGGGCATCCAGCAAAAAGCTGCCTTACCTGGAAGAATTGGGCGTTACCTGCATCTACCTCAACCCCATCTTCGAAGCCCACGCCAACCACCGCTAACAATACGGCCAACTACCTGAAAGCCGATCCACTGCTGGGCACCAACGAGGATTTTTGCCGCCCTGTGCGCCGAGGCCAAAAAACACGGCATCCGCATTATTCTGGACGGCGTGTTCAGCCACACCGGTTCGGATTCCGTCTACTTCAACCGCGAGGGCCGCTATGGCCCCGGCGGCGCTTACCGTGACCGCAATTCGCCCTACCGCAGCTGGTATGACTTCGATTCCGGTTATGTCGGCGGCTACCGCTGCTGGTGGGGCTTTGAAACGCTGCCCGAAGTGGAGGAGGAGGACCCCTCTTACGGCAACTTTGTCTGCGGCAAGGGTGGCGTGATTGATACATGGCTGGGGCTGGGGGCTTCCGGCTTTCGCCTGGATGTGGCGGATGAACTGCCTGATGATTTTATCGAAAAGATCCGTGCCGCCGTCAAAGCCCACGGCGAGGACAAGCTGCTCATCGGCGAAGTGTGGGAGGACGCCACCACCAAGGAAGCGTTCGACCACCGCCGCACTACCTGCGCGGCCATGGGCTGGATGCCACCATGAACTACCCGTTCCGCAATGCAGCTGTGGCTTTTGCCCGCGGCGAGGATGCCAGCGCGGTGGGGGAGCAGATCATGTCCATCTGCGAAAACTATCCCAAACCGGCGCTGGACTGCGCAATGAACTTCATGTCCACCCACGATACCGTGCGCGCCATTACCGCCATTGCGGGCGAGCCCTGCAACGGCCACGACCGCTACTGGCAGAGCAAGCGGATGATCCCCGGCGACCGCATTGATGATGCCCTGCGCCGCGTGCTGCTAGCTTACGCCATGCTGTACACCCTGCCCGGCGTGCCCTGCGTGTATTATGGCGATGAGATCGGGATGCAGGGCTACCGCGACCCGTTCAACCGCGCGTATTTTGACTGGAACTCTACCGAGCGCCGCCTGCGCGTGCCGCTGAGCAACCTGGCCCGCCTGCGCCGCAGCTGCGATGCTTTTTGACGGCGGCAGCATGGAGCTGGTGGAAGCCAGCGCCGATGTGCTGCACTACCGCCGCGTGGGTAAGGAGCAGTCCGCGGAGATTATCCTGAACAACGGCCCGCACCTGATTGTCCGCACCGCCTTTGGCAAGCAGACCGAAGTAAACCCCGGCGGCTTTACCATCCTGGTAGAGGATAACCAGCCGCAGCATGTGGGGTATTTTAAGTACTACTGATTTGATGGGCAGGCGCTTACTGGGCAAAAGCGAACGGAATTGCAGAATTAGGGCAACACCGCACAATTCCCGCCTGACGGCTTAAGCACCGCTCCGGCGGCTGCGGCACGGCATTTGCGTTGCCAAAATGCTCGATAAGACATCCAGTATTATCTGCGCTTTTGGCTTAGCATCTGCCGCACCTCGCTCGCCGTATCGGCACTTAGAATTATGCGGTATTGCCTTAGCAATTAGGAATGAGTAATTAGAAATTGTAGGAAAAAGCCACGGCTTTGCGTTTGATGCGGGGCCGCGGCTTTTGGTTTTATTCGATTAAAGGGATGGAGTAGAAGGCAGGGGAGCGGGACGGAACTTTTTGCTGGCAACCAGCAGCAGGGTCAGGATGGCAATAGCAGACCATGCGCCGGTGAGGTAGAGAAACCAGTTGCTGATATCCAGAAAAACAGCTCCGGCGGCGGTGAAAAGCAGATTGTACAGCTCAACGACTGCAATATACCCGGCGCTGAAACAGAACAGCCGCGCAAACAACCGCGGAAGAAGCTTTGGTGCCCGGAACACAAACCGGAAAAACATCAAAATACCGATGCAGAAAAAGCAGAGGAACTTGAGGTAAGCGTGCGGGTCATACCCCTGCAGGCAATGCAGAATGTTCAGCGGCGAAAAAATCCCAGCAGACCTCCTTGCCCGTTAGGCCGAAGCGGTAGTTCGTAAAACCGACACTGTGGTACAGCTGCCCGCCAAGGAACCAGACCCGCATAAAGCGCAGGTCATTGTAAGCACACACACCCGCCGTCAGCAAAAGGTCAAAAATCAGGTTATAAATTTTGTGAGATTTCACCATGACGAACGACCACCTTTCCAATGTAAAGCAGTAAATAAAACATATAGAAACGGACACAACAAGTAAAAGAAACAGTTACTATATAGATGCTAGCATACCACCTGCTGTATGTCAATAAAAAATCTGAATAATATTCCCTTGACGGAATACAGCAAAATATATAAAAAAGACCGATGCAGCAAATAGTTCCGGCGGATGAGGGGCGACCTTTCTGTGAAAAGCGAAAACCCCGCCCAATTTGTAGGGAACGGTCAAGACCGTTCCCTACAAAACAATTTTGAGTGCCATCCAAAACGAAAAGACCCACTGCACGCCATAATCCCGTGTAGTGGGCCTTGTTTATATTCTATCTGTAATTTATTATTTTAAAGTTCCTTCTTTTCAAAGAAGGAACAACAACCCCCGTAACAAAACTCAGCCCAGGCTGATGCCCATGGAGCGGGCAACGTTGAGCATATCGCAGTCATCGGGCACGCCGCGGGTCTTGCCGGCGATGTCTACCAGCGGGTTGGCGGTAACGTGGTTGTTCACCATGGCAACGGTCACGCCAAAATGGTCGTCCGCCACCAGGCGTGCGGCATAGGTGCCAAACTGGGTGGCCAGCACGCGGTCATAGGCGCTGGGGGCTGCCGCCGCGCTGCATATGGCCCGGCACACAGATGCGGGTTTCGGCGCCGGTCAGCTCCTCCACCTGCTTGGCAATGCGGTTGGTGGCGGTGGTGTAACCGGCAGCGGCGCGCTTGGCGGTCCATTCTTTGCGCTTCATCTTGGATTCCTCGGTGGAAAGCGCACCTTCGGCAACCGCCAGGATGGAAAAGTTCTTGCCGGCCTTCTGGCGGCGCATAACAGCTTCGGCCACCTTCTTGATGTCATAGGGGTGCTCCGGAATCAGGATGATGTCCGCACCGCCTGCAATGCCGGAATACAGCGTCAGCCAGCCGGCCTTGTTGCCCATGACCTCAATGCACATTACGCGGCTGTGGCTGCCCGCAGTGGTGTGGATGCGGTCAATAACGTCAGTGGCAATGTCCACAGCGGTATGGAAACCGAAAGTAACATCGGTGCCAAAAATATCATTGTCGATCGTTTTGGGCAGGCCGATGATGTTCAGACCCTCCTGGCTGAGCAGGTTTGCGGTTTTGTGGGTGCCGTTGCCGCCCAGGCAGAGCAGGCAGTCCAGCTTGGCGTCCTTGTAGGTCTTTTTTCATGGCGGCAACCTTGTCCACCTTGTCATCGCCCACAACGCGCATCATCTTGAACGGGGTGCGTTTGGTGCCAAGGATGGTGCCGCCCACGGTCAAAATGCCGGAAAACTCGTACGGAGCCATCTCGCGGTAGTTGCCGTTGATCAGGCCGTCATAACCGTTCAGAATGCCAATGATCTCCACCTTGTCGCCCATGCGCTGATACAGCGCTTTGGCCACGCCGCGGATGGTTGCGTTCAGACCGGGGCAGTCACCGCCGGATGTCAAAATACCAACACGCATCTTCATAGAAACCTCCCTGTCAGGCCGGTGCCGCTGGCGGCACGCGTACCACGCGTTGCTGCACAATGCCGGGCAATGTGCATACAATTTGCATATTCTATCTTTTACAATACGCCACGCAGGCGGTTTTGACAATGCGGTGCGGGGTGGGAGCAGGGGGAAAATTTTTGTAACCATTCCAAAACCGGGCAGAGAGGGTGCAGATGCCGGATTTTTTACATGTTTAACAAAAAAATCACAAAGATAAAGCGTTTCTTGTGTTTGATGCAGGCATATGGTATAATAAAACTGCAAAAGAGTACCTTCTCTTTTGGTTCGCAGATCACCTTGCAACAAGGAGATATGAATATGAAAAAGCGTGTAACGTTTTTGGCAGCTCTGCTGGTTGCGGCATGTTTTGGTGCAACCGTGGCGATGGCAGAAGGCAGCGCCAAAGTAACCGCCCAAAGCGGCCTGAATATGCGCCAGGGCCCCGGCATCAATTATAATGTGGTGACGGTATTGAGTAACGGCGCAACCGTGAATGTTGTTACCCCCGATGACGGCAATGGCTGGACTTATGTGACCAGCGGCAAAAATGCGGGCTGGGTGGCAACCAAGTATCTCAGCGGCAGCGCCGCCACCACGCAGGCACCGTCCTGGCGCGGCAGCGCCGTCAACTGCACCGTTAAAAGCGATGCGAACATCCGCCGCGGCCCCGGTACGGACTTTGGCGTGCTGGGCGTTGTGCCCGCAGGCTTTACCGTCAGTGTGGACAGCTACCAGGATGGCTGGGCCAGTGTGACCTGGGGGATGTTTCCGGCTACATTGCAACCAAGCTGCTCAACGGCCTGCCTGCCGCCAACGGCGGTACCTCCACGGCCAGCAACTCCACCAGCGGCCGCTACGAGGGTGCGGATGTGACCTGCACCCTGAACAGCGACGCCAACCTGCGCAGCGGCCCCGCCACCAGCTATGAGGTGCTGACCGCCGTTCCCGCGGGCTTTACCGTTACGGTACACAGCTATGCCAACGGCTGGTCCTGCGTGACCTGGGGCGATACCACCGGTTACATTTCCAACAGCCTGATCAACGGCCTGCCCACCGCCAACGGCGGCAAGGGCGGCAGTTCTTCCGGCAGCACTGCCGGTACCAGCTGGTACGGCGGCCATGATTATTCCAACGTGTACGACTACAGCTATTACCGCAGCCAGAATGCTGATCTGCGCGCCGCGTTTGGCAATGATGCCAACGCCTACCTGCAGCACTTTGTGAACTATGGCATGGCGGAGGGCCGCCAGGGCCGCGCCAGCTTTAACGTATATACTTACCGGGATGAACACCCCGAACTGTGGGAAAAGTTTGGTGATAACCTGCGCGGCTACTACCTGTGGGCGTGCGGGATCCCGCAGTAAAAAAATTAAGGCAACACCGCACAATTCCCGCCTTGCGGCTTAAGCACCGCTCCGGCAGCTGCGGCACGGCATCTGCGCTGCCAAAATGCTCGATAATACATCCAGTATTATCTGCGCTTTTGGCTTAGCAGCTGCCGCACCTCGCTTGCCGTATCGGCACTTAGAATTATGCGGTATTGCCTAACCAATCAGGAGGTGTCAAGATGACATTTCTGTTTTGGGCAGCAGCCATTGTGGTGTTTGCCATTGCGGAAGCTGCTACCACGGCGCTGGTTTCCATCTGGTTTGCCGTTGGTGCAGCGGCAGCCATGGTGGCCAGTATCTTTACCGCATCGCTGGGCGTTCAGTGCGCCGTGTTTGCCGTGGTGTCCGCCGTAACGCTGGCCGTTATGCTGCCGCTGCTGGCAAAGCGCCGCACCATGCGCCAGCCGCCCATTACCAACGGTTCGCCGCTTACCATCGGCAGCCGCGGCATTGTTCTGCGGGAAATCCCGCAGGGGATATCGGCCGCGTGCGTGTGGATGGGCTGGATTGGCAGGCCCGCACGGTGGACGGCACTCCGCTGCCAAAAGATGCATGCTGCGAAGTAAAAACGTGGACGGCGCGGTACTGATCGTATCCGCTGTTCCCATACCGGCTGCGGCACAGCCCGCAGAACAACTGCACTAAGGCGCAAAGCTGCCAAAGTGCCCCATATTGTTTGAGGAGGCCCCCTAATGTTACTGGTTATTGCTATCCTGCTGGTCCTTGTGCTGATCGGCATCGCCCGCTGCATTGTCATTGTGCCCCAGTCCAACGCCTATGTTACCGAGTGGCTTGGCGTGTATAAGGATACCTGGGGTGCCGGCCTGCACTTGCGCACTCCCTTTGTGGAGCGTGTGTCCCGCAAGGTCAGCCTGAAAGAAGAAGCCGCAGACTTCCCCCGCAGCCCGTTATCACCCGCGACAACGTTACCATGATGATCGATACCGTTGTGTTCTTCCAGGTGTTTGATGCCAAGCTGTTTGCTTACGGTGTCAACCGCCCCATCCAGGCCATCGAGAACCTTTCTGCTACCACGCTGCGCGATATCATCGGTTCTATGTCGTTGACGAAACGCTGACCAGCCGCGATCTGATCAACACCAAGATCACCGCCAGCCTGGACGAAGCGACCGACCGCTGGGGCATTAAGGTAAACCGCGTGGAGCTGAAAAAATATTGAGCCCCCGGCAGAGATCCGCCAGGCCATGGAAAAGCAGATGAAGGCCGACCGTGAAAAGCGCGCTTCCATCCTGCTGGCGGAAGGTGAAAAGCAGGCAGCCATCACCCGCGCCGAAGGCGAAAAAGAAAGCGCTATCCTGCGGGCCGAAGCCGTCAAGCAGCAGCGCATTCGGGAGGCCGAAGGTGAGGCGCAGGCCCTGCTGACGGTGCAGAAAGCCAAAGCGGACTCTATCCGCCTGATCAACGAAGCCGCCCCCAGCCAGAACATGCTTGCCCTGCGCAGCATGGAAGCTATGGAAAAAGTGGCTGACGGCCAGGCTACCAAGATCATCGTCCCCTCCGAAATGCAAAACCTCGCCGCAACCGTGGCAGCGATTAAGGAAAGCTAAGCTCAATTAGGGAGTTAAACGGCGGTTTGAATGTCCGCCGCAAGCCTATAAAATAATTGTAGGGAACGGTCTTGACCGTTCCGTTGCCTTGAAATCGTATCCCATTATGGGTAATAATTTCAGGGTTTCGGAACGGTCAAGACCGTTCCCTACATTTTTGTTTTAATATTCAGACAGAACTTTTTGGCATCTGCGGCCCAAAAACTTCTAACTCCTACTTCCTAACTCCTACCTCTCCATCCATTCCCTCATCGCATCCATCTGGTTTCGGGCATCCTGGCGGCCGAGCTCATATTGTGCATTCAGAACTTCGATGTCGTGTTCCATACGGCCAACATGCAGTAACTTGCTGGGGCGAATCAAAAAAACATCGCCCTGTTTGGCGGCCTGTTCTACAGCGCACACTTCGGTGTTGTACATCTGGTCGCGGCCGCGCATGGCTTCCACAAAGGCGGGATACTTGCGGTACATAGCTTCAAACGGGGCCATGGCGGCGGGCTGTTTCAGGTATCCGGCAGGCTGGGTCAGCACTACAATGCTTTTTTTGCGGCAGCCGAAATCTTTCATTTTGGCATAGGGGATGCTGTCGCTCACGCCGCCATCCAGATAGAGATTGCCGTTCCACTCCACCATTTTGGAGCACAGCGGCATGGACGCTCCCGCGCGAATCACATCCATCTTGCTGCCAACTTTCAGCTCGTCGCACAGGATATACTCCGGCTTGCCGGTGCGCACATTGGTTACGGTGACATAAAAATCAACGGGGGCTTTTTCAAAAGCAGCTTCGTTAAAGGGATCCAACCGCAAGGGGGATATCCTCATAGCAGAACTTGGTGCCCACCACATCGCCGGTGGTCAGCAGGGAATACAGGCCCATAAAGTGCTTATCACTGCGGTATTTGCGGTAATAGCGGATGCTGCGCCCTTTTTGCCTGGCTACATAGCTGCACCCGTGCAGCGCACCGGCCGAAACCCCCACCACAACGTCCGGCATGATACCGGCTTCCAGGAAAACATCCAGCACACCGGCGGTGTAAATGCCGCGCATGGCACCGCCTTCCAGCACAAGGCCAAGGCGCTGGCCGAATGGTGTATTTGTTGCCATATCTTCATTCACCTCGTATCATCGTGATTCGTGATCGTTAGAAGGGCAGTGCCGCGGCACAGTCCTCGTCCGTATAAACGGCAATTCCGTTTTGTTCCAGCAGCTCGGCGGCTACACCGCTGCCGGAAATTTTTTTGCCGCTGAAAGTGCCGTCATAAATCGTGCCGTGGCCGCAGCTGGGGCTGTTGGCTTTCAGCACGGCTACCCGGCAGCCCGTCAACCTTGCCAGCTGCAGGGCAATTTCGGCACCTTTGCGGTACTGGGCGGTCACGTCGGCCCCGGCAGCCGTCACCACACGGGAACCGATGCGCTCCGCAGGCGTGCGCGGTGTGGGTAAGCCGCCGTACACTTCGGGGCAGACGGGCACCAGCTCATGCCCGGCAGCCTGCAAAGCCGCTACCAGGGCCGGGCGGGCGTTATCGCCGCCGGAATATTTGCACGCAACGCCAAGCAGGCAGGTGCTGATGAGAACTTTCATGCCGGACACCACTTTCAGATAAAAATTGCGGGATGTTTAGAATATAAACATCATAAACAGTTTTTTATTATATCATAAACTTTTTGCCCGGCGCATACAATTTGCTTTGAATTTGAACAAAGGGGGCAAACTGTATGAGAAACCAAAACCGCATTACCCCGGCGCAGGCCCGGCAGCTGATGCAGCAGCGGGCCATTTTGTGGGATGTGCGCACCCCGGCGGAGTATGCCGCGGGGCATATCCCCAGTGCGCGCAATGTTCCGTTGGACCGGCTGGAAGAGGAGCTGCCGAACCTGCCGTCCAACGGCCACCCGGTCATTGTCTGCTGCCGCAGCGGGCAGCGCAGCGCCATAGCGGCGGAGCTGCTGGCCCAGGCGGGGCGGCAGGTGTACGACCTTGGCTCTATCAACTGCTGGGATGGCCCGCTGACACGGTAATAAGGAGAAGCCCATGAAGCGCTGGTACAACCGAAAGCCCGAAACGATGCAGGATTGGCTGCTGCTGTTTTGCGGTGGCTGCCGCGCTGCTGGCTGCGGTGTGGTATCTGCCCGCCATCGCGGCTGCGTTGCGGGTGCTGCTGGGGCTGGCAACGCCCTTTGCGGGCGGTTTGGCGCTGGCCTATGTGCTGGATATCCCCGCCCGCTGGTTTGCCATCCACCTGTTCGGAGGGCGGCGCGGGCCGGGTATCCTGCTGGCGTATCTGGCACTTTTTGGCACAGTTGCGGCACTGGTGGGGCTGGTTGTACCGCAGCTGGTGCAAAGCGTGGGCAGCTTTGCCGCGGCTCTGCCCGGCTACCTGGAAAACGCGCAGGCGTTGCTGGAGCTGGTGCAGGCAAACTATGGGGTGGATACCACCAGCCTGAGTGAACTGCTGCTGAATTCCGGCAGCAGCGTGGAAAGCTTCCTTTCCGGCCTGGCCCCCGCAGTTGGCCCAGGCGGCCATGGGGGCGGCGGGCAGGTGGTGAATGGTTTTCTGGCGTTGGCGCCTCGGTGTACCTGCTGTGCGGCAAGGCGGAACTGCTGCATACTGCCCGCCTGGCCCTGCGCACTGCGCTGCCGCCGCACCGCGGGTAACGTGCTGGGCGTGTTTGCCATGGCCAACAAAACGTTCAGCGGCTACATTGGCGGACAGCTGGTGGATGCTGTATTGGTTGGCGGCGAAACGTTTGTGTTAATGCTTTTGTTCGGCATCCCGTATGCGCCGCTGATCAGCGTGGTGGTGGCCATTACCAACATTGTGCCCATGCTGGGGCCTTATCTGGGGGCGGTGCCGGGGGCAGCGCTGCTGCTGTTCAGCGGCCAGCCGGTGCATGCGCTGGAATTTTTGGTCATTGTTCTGGTGGTGCAGCAGGTGGACGGAAACTTTATTGCGCCGCGCATTCTGGGCAGCGCCACGGGCATTTCCGGCCTGTGGGTGCTGGCGGCTATTGTGGTGGGCGGCGGACTGTTCGGCATTCCGGGCATGGTCATCGGGGTGCCGGTACTGGGGGTGGCGGCCAACCTTGCCAAAGCGGCCCTGCCCAGGGAACCGGATGGGGAAAAAACAAAACCGGGCGGGGAAACATAGCGCGGAACCAGTGCAACATATTTCACCACACTGTTTGCATAATGTTAAGATTTTGCCCCTTGAAAAGCCGCCGTTAGATGTTACAATTAAACTGTAAGAGTTTGTGCCGCCGGTGGCGGTCAAGTAGGGGCAGAACAGTTTTTGCAGGCTGGCAGAGCCCCTTATGTCAGGAGAATGTGTATGAATGAGCAGAACGACCATATTTGGATGCACAAAAACCGGAAACGGTTTTTGACTGGCTGGCAATCATTGCCATTAGCATTGCGCTGTACCTGATGCTGGGGCACCTGAATGTGTTTGCCGGCGGCATTGCCAAGTTCTTGGATGTTGTGGCCCCCTTTGCCAGCGGCATTGTGATCGCCTATGTGCTGGACTGCATTGTGCGCCCGGTGCAGCGGTATGTGATGAAAGAGAACCCCAAGCTGCGCTGGCTTTCGATCCTGATTGCCTATATTATTGCGGCGCTGATTATTACGCTGTTGGTTTCCATGGTGGTGCCGCAGGTTGTTTCCAGCATTACCATGTTGTTCACCAACCTGCCGCTGTACATATCCAATGTGCAGAACCTGCTGGATATGCTGCAAAACCGTTATGGCCTTGATTTGAGCCGGGCAACCGAAATGCTGGATAATTACGAAAGCATGATGAACAGCCTGACTGAAGTGCTCAAATCCTCGGCACCGCAGATCATGGCGTATGTTTCCGGTGTGGCATCCAACGTGGTGGATATTTTTTTACTGCACTGGCTTCCAGCGTGTACATGCTGGCCGAAAAAGACAAGCTGCTGCGCCAGCTGCGCACCATGGTGCACGCGTTTTTCCCGCCGTATATTGCAGATACCGTGCTGGAAACCTGCAGCTTTGCCAACAACAATTTTGAAGGCTTTTTTGGCGGCAAGATCATTGATTCTGCCATCATTGGCGTGCTGACTTTTGGCTGCTGCACCATTTTTGGCATCGAGTTTGCCCCGCTGATCGCGGTCGTGGTTGGCATTACCAACATCATCCCGGTGTTTGGCCCCTTCATCGGCGCAATACCCTGCTTGCTGATTCTGGTGTTCGTCAACCCGTTTGATGCTCTCAAGTTCCTGATTCTGATTATTGCCATCCAGCAGGTGGACGGCAATATCATCGGCCCCAAAATTTTGGGCAAGTCCATCGGCGTATCGGCCCTATGGGTGCTGGTGGCCATCGTGATCGGCGGCGACTTGCTGGGGGTTGTGGGCATGGTCGTCGGCGTGCCTACTTTTGCTACATTCTATGGCCTGCTGCGCCAGTTTACCGCCTGGTGCCTGGAGCGCCGCGGCATTGATGCCGAAGGAAACCCGCGGGCGAAGCAGGCAGAACCCGTGCAGCCGTTAGATGAAAATCAAAACCAAGCGCAGCCCCGGAACGAAACCGAAAATCAGCCCGTTGCCGTGCAGCATTAAACCATAAATAAACAGCAGCCCCGCCGGAACGCACCCGGCGGGGGCTGCTTTGCTGCGCGGCAGGGAGCAAAACAGTGAAAAAAGTTCTTGACAACCTTTGTGGATGGTGCTATTCTTTAGCTGTTAAAAGCATTGATCGGGAAAAGTACCATCCAATAGCTGCACAGAGAGCCGGGCCATGAGCTGGAAGCCCGGACAGGGAAGGGATGCGAAAGAACACCCGTTAGCTGCAAACCCAAAGCGGGCATTCCCCGCAAGTAAGGGCGCCGCACCGCCGCGCGTTAAAACGGCAGCGTTTCAAAGGTGAACGTGTACGGAAAAAGTGACCGTATGCCATTATTCGGGCTGCGGTAATTTAGGTGGCACCGCGGATCAAGACAGCGATTCGTCCTAATACAAGGACGAAGTGGGCTGTCTTTTTTTGTTACCATTTCGCAGGGAAGAAATACTGGTGTAAATGGAAAAAAGGAGTGTTACCAAATGTGCTGTGTATTAGGGTATGCCGGACATGATCTGTCCAAAGAAAAAAATTTACCGAATTGTTGATGCGTACTGCTTCCCGCGGGCCGGATGACCAGCGTGTGGCAGAAACTGAGTTTGGCCTGCTGGGCTTCGGCCGGTTGGCCATCATGGGCCTGACGCCGGAGGGCATGCAGCCCTTCTTCCGCGGCAACGACTGTGTTGTCTGCAACGGCGAACTGTATGGCTTCCGCCCGGTCAAAAAAGAGCTGGAAGCTGATGGCTACACCTTTGAGTCGGATTCTGACTGCGAGATCATCCTGCCGCTGTATTACAAGTACGGCCTGGATATGTTCAATCATCTGGATGCCGAGTTCGCCATGATTTTGTACGACAGCCGCAAAAAATGGCTGATCGCTGCGCGTGACCCCATCGGTATCCGCCCGCTGTTCTATGGTTATAGCAAATCCGGCCACATCGCCTTTGCTTCCGAGGCCAAGAACCTGATCGGCCTGTGCAAAAAGATCTATCCGTTCCCCATCGGCAGCTATTACTGCAACGGCAAGTTTGTGCGCTACTGCGATATTGCCGATACCCCGCTTACAACACCGATGATATGGACACCACCCTGACCAAGATCCGCGAAAAGCTGGTGGCCGGTGTGGATAAGCGGTTGGACGCCGACACTCCGGTGGGCTTCCTGCTTTCCGGCGGCCTGGATTCCAGCCTGGTGTGTGCCATTGCCGCCAAAAAGCTGGGCAAGCCCATCCGCACCTTTGCCATTGGCATGAGCGAGGACGCCATTGACCTGAAGTACGCCAAGCAGGTGGCGGATTACCTGCATGCCGACCACACCGAGGTCATCATCAACAAGGAAATTGTGCTGAATGCGCTGGAAGAAGTTATCGCCATGCTGGGCACCTGGGATATCACCACCATCCATGCTTCGGTTGGCATGTATCTGGTGTGCAAGTACATCCATGAGCACACCGATATCCGTGTGCTGCTGACCGGCGAAATTTCGGATGAGCTGTTCGGTTACAAGTACACTGACTTCGCCCCCTCCGCCCACGAGTTCCAGGCAGAAAGCCAGAAGCGCATCCGTGAGCTGTTCATGTACGATGTGCTGCGCGCAGACCGTTCCATCAGCGTCAACAGCCTGGAAGCCCGTGTGCCGTTCGGTGATCTGGATTTTGTCAAATATGTCATGTCCATTGACCCGGCCCGCAAGATGAACATTTACAACAAGGGCAAGTACCTGCTGCGCAAAGCCTTTGAGGGCGACTGGCTGCCGGAAAGCATCCTTTGGCGTGAAAAGGCAGCGTTCTCGGACGCCGTGGGACATTCCATGGTGGATGACATCAAGGAGTATGCCGAGAGCTATTACACCGACCGTGAGTTTGCCGAAAAGAGCGGCAAGTATGCCTACTGCCGCCCCTTTACCAAGGAAAGCCTGCTCTACCGTGAAATTTTTGAAAAGTATTACCCCGGCCAGGCAGAGATGATCGTGGATTACTGGATGCCCAACAAGGCATGGCCCAACTGCGCCGTCAACGATCCCAGCGCCCGCGTGCTGAAAAACTACGGCGATTCCGGTAAATAATTTTACGAGGGCTTTGTGTTCCTTCTTTGAAAAGAAGGAACTGAAGAAACTTTAATAATATAGATTAAAAAATAAAATCATGTAGGGCAGGATGCTCTCATCCCGCCGTGGAGAAACTTTGCTGGTGACAATGAACGTTGCAAATAATTTGTAGGGGACGATGCTTGGCATCGTCCCGCGGCACCTGTATTTCAAATTCCAACCAACAAAATAATAGAGGCAACACCGCACAATTCCCGCCTTACGGCTTAAGCACCGCTCCGGCGGCTGCGGCACGGCATCTGCGTTGCCAAAATGCTCGATAATGTCGGGTTGCGGTACCCGCATCGTGCTTCGGGGGCAAAAGCCCCTCGCACTCTGCGACCGCTGCCCCTGCTTCGGTTCGCTGTTTCCGCCACTGGCGGCGCTCACCTTTGCAGCATCCAGTATTATTTGCGCTTTTGGCTTAGCAGCTGCCGCACCTCGCTCGCCGTATCGGCACTTAGAATTATGCGGTATTGCCTAGAATTCACACCCCCGCCGTGGATGCACAACTCCGCGGCGGGGGTGCGTTCTATACGCTGCCACTTGCCCCAAACTGGGGGATAGGCTATAATGAAGGAACCAAACAAAAGGAGCATTTTTGCATGAACATCCGTCCCGCGCAGCCGGGTGATTTGCCCGCGCTGCTTGAAATATTTGCCCATGCCCGCGCTTTTATGGCACAGACCGGCAACCCTACCCAGTGGCCCGCTACCTACCCCGGCGCAGAGCTGATGCAGCAGCAGATCGCCCGCGGCGTCTGCTATGTTCTGGAGGGTAATGCTCGCCCGGAGGCAACGTTCTGTTACATTCCCGGCCCGGAACCGACTTATGCCGAAATCTATGATGGTGGCTGGCCGGATGATGCTCCCTATGCCACCATCCACCGCATGGCATCGGCCGGGCGGGTGCATGGGGCGGCGGCAATCTGCTTTGCCTGGTGTGCGGCCCGCGGCCTGCCCCTGCGCGCCGATACCCACGCGGACAACAAAGTAATGCAGCACCTGCTGGAGAAAAATGGCTTTGTGCGCTGCGGCAATATTACACTGGCGGATGGAACTTCCCGCATTGCCTACCATTGCACTGTGCCGCCGCGCGGGGGCAAACAGCAAACTGCTGCCCAGGCGCCGCAGCGCTGGCCCAGGCGACCAAAGTTCTGCTCAAACCAGCCAACGGCCCGCTGCTGGTTGCATTGGATGGCCGCTGCGCCGCGGGCAAAACCACCATTGCCGCCCAGATGGCCCGGCAATACGGCTGGGGTGTGGTGCACTTGGATGACTTCTTTTTGCAGCCGATCCAGCGCACCCCCAGCGCATGGCGGAGCCCGGCGGCAACCTGGACCGCGAACGCCTGATTGCCGAGGTGCTGGAACCCCTGCGCGCCGGGCAGCAGGGGAGCTACCGCCTGTTTGACTGCCGCACGATGGCGCTTGCCCCCGGCACTGTGCCGCTGCCCCAGATGCCGATCATTTTGTTGGAAGGTTCCTACTCCTGCCACCCGGACCTGTGGAATTACTGCGCCTTGCACGCCTTTGTGAATGTGGAGCCTGCCGAGCAGCTGCGCCGCCGCCTTTGCCGCGCGCGCCCCGGAAAAGCTGGAAGATTTCAAAACCAGATGGATCCCCAAAGAGGAAACCTATTTTGCACATTTCCAGATCCCGGAACGGTGCGAGGTGAAGGTATAATTACGGCACGTTTTGTAAGACCCTGCCGGCCTATAAAATGCTGTCAGGGGGGGATGCCCTTATCCTGCCACGAAAAATCATAAATGGTTCGCTGTGCACCTAAAAAATATTTGCAGGGGACGATGCTTGCATCGCCCCGGAGTGTTTGTCCGGTGAGGAACATTTGAAAGAATGCGTTGCTTATTTTGGGCGGCGGGCGCACACTGTGCGCCCCTACGGGTGGCATACACATCCCAATATAATATAAGGCAACACCGCACAATTCCCGCCTTACGGCTTAAGCACCGTTCCGGCGGCTGCGGCACGGCATCTGCGTTGCCAAAATGCTCGATAAGACATCCAGTATTATCTGCGCTTTTGGCTTAGCATCTGCCGCACCTCGCTCGCCGTATCGGCACTTAGAATTATGCGGTATTGCCATAATAAAACCAAAAATCCCGGCACGATTTTCATTCTGAACAGCACCCCATTTGTTAGACAGTATGATATACTATTTAACAAGTGGGGTGTTTTGCTATGCCAAAAGGAGTACCAAACAAACGATATACGCCGGAATTCAAGAGAATGGTTGTAGAAACCATGGAAAAAAGAACATCTGAGTATCTATGCAGCGATGCAGGAATTTGGAATTAACGACCATAAAATTATAGAGCGTTGGGAACGCATTTATCTGGAAGAAGGGCCGGAAGGGTTAGCCATCGAACGGCGTGGCCGCAGCAGCAAAGGCCGTCCGCCAAAGCGGTTGCCGAAGCAGGTGGAAGAAGATCTGCTAGCCGAAGTGCAGAGACTGCGTGCGGAGAACGATTACCTAAAAAACTTGCAAGCCTTGGTTTTGGAAGACGAGCGACGCCAGCGCAAAGAACGCAGGTAGTTCAAAAACTGAGGCAAAGACATTCTCTGGATATTCTTCTCTCAATCGCTCAACTGCCCCGTGCCACTTTCTACTATCATCTGAAGCGGATGAACAGTTCAGATAAGTATAAAGCTGTCAAAGCGGAGATCACGGCCATCTACCACGAAAACAAAGGAAGATACGGCTATCGCCGCATTACAACAGAACTTCACAAGCGCAATTTTCTCCTGAATCACAAGACTGTCCAGCGGCTTATGAAGGAGCTGGGGCTAGTTTGCCGTGTCAGAATGAAGAAATATCGGTCTTACAAGGGTGAAGTTGGCAAGATCGCGCCAAATCTGTTAAACCGGGACTTCCGCGCCGAAAAGCCGAACCAGAAGTGGGTCACCGATGTGACAGAGTTCAGTTTGTTTGGCGAGAAGCTGTATCTCTCGCCGATCCTCGACCTGTGCAGCAGCGATCTGGTCAGCTATACCATCTCTGACCATCCTGTTCTGAGTATGGTTACGACTATGCTGGATAAGGCTTTTGAGAAGATACCGGATGGAACCGGGTTGATCCTTCATTCTGACCAGGGCTGGCAATACCAGCATAAGCGGTATCAGCGGATGCTCCGCGAGAAGGGCATCCGACAGAGCATGAGCCGGAAAGGAAACTGCCTGGACAACGCCGTGATAGAGAATTTCTTCGGACTGCTCAAAAGTGAGCTGCTGTATTTGCAGGAGTTCCGCTCCATGGAACACTTCAAGCAGGAACTCGTTGCATATCTGGATTACTACAACAACCGCCGCATCAAGGCAAAGTTAAAGGGCTTGCCGCCTGCAATTCACAGACAGCAAGCCCTTTCAGCTGCTTGAACAATTTTTACTTCAAAATATTGTCTAGCTTTTTGGGGTCACTTCATTCCAAAATCATGCCGGGATCTTTATTATTCTATGCGAAGCCGATTAAAGTTTTTCGCCGAAGCCTTTTTTCAAAAAGGCTGGAAAGGCAAACTTAACATCAACCCTTGCTCTTTTTGCTGGTGGCCTTCATGCGCAGGTCGTGGTCCAGGATGCGCTTGCGGATGCGCAGGTTCTCCGGAGTAACTTCCAGCAGCTCGTCCGGTGCCAGGAATTCCAGGCAGCCTTCCAGGCTGAACTTGGTCACGGGGATCAGGCGCAGAGCATCGTCACTGCCGGATGCACGGGTGTTGGTCAGGTGCTTGGTCTTGCACACGTTGACGGTGATGTCCTCACCGGTCGGGGTGTAGCCAACAACTTCGCCCTCGTAAACCTTTTCGCCTGCGGTCACAATCAGGGTGCCGCGCTGCTGGGCGTTGAACAGACCGTAAGTGACGGCATCGCCGGTATCAAAGCTGATCAGGGAGCCGCTGGAACGGGTGGCAATGGGGCCGCACCATTCTTCGTAACCATCAAAAATGGTGTTCATGATGCCTTCGCCGTGGGTGTCGGTCAGGAACTGGCTGCGGTAGCCAAACAGGCCGCGGCTGGGCATACGGAACTCCAGACGGGAACGGTTGTTCATCATCTGCATATTCATCAGGATGGCCTTGCGGGCGCCCAGAGCGGTCATGACGTTGCCCTGATAGGTCTCGGGCACGTCGACGACAACGCGCTCCATAGGCTCCATGGTCTTGCCGTTCTCCTCATGGGTCAGAACATGCGGGGGGCTGACCTGCAGCTCGTAACCTTCGCGGCGCATGGTCTCAATCAGGATGGACAGGTGCATTTCGCCACGGCCCATTACGCGGAAGGAATCGTTGGTGGCGGAATCTTCCACACGCAGGGCAACGTCCTTCAGCAGCTCGCGCTGCAGGCGGTCACGGATCTGGCGGCTGGTGACGTACTTGCCTTCCTTGCCGGCAAACGGGGAATCGTTGACGGAGAAGGTCATCTCAACGGTAGGATCGTTGATCTTCACAAAGGGCAGCGGCTGCACCTTGCTGGGGTCGCACAGCGTGTTGCCGATGGAAATATCGGGCAGACCTGCAAAGGCCACAATGTCGCCGGCAGAAGCCTGCTCAATGGGCTCGCGGCCGTTTGCCTTAAAGTCAAACAGCTTGGTGATGCGGCCGGTCATGTGCACGTCGGGGTTGTGCCAGTCGCAGACCTGAACAGCCTGGCCAACCTTGATGATACCGTTCTGCACGCGGCCAACGCCCATGCGGCCCACAAAGTCGTTGTAGTCCACGCTGGAAACCAGCATCTGCATCGGGGCTTCGGGTTCCCCCTCCGGCGGGGTAACGTACTTCAGGATGGTATCAAACAGCGGCTTCAGGTCGGTGCCGTTTCGGGGTGGGTCCAATCATAGCTGGCGGTGCCGTCGCGGCCGGAGCAGAACACCATTGGGCTGTCAAGCTGTTCGTCCGAAGCGCCCAGATCCATCAGCAGCTCCAGGATCTCGTCAATAACTTCCTTAATGCGGGCGTCGGGACGGTCGATCTTGTTGACGGCAATGACCAGGGACAGATTTTGCTGCAAAGCTTTCTGCAGAACAAAACGGGTCTGGGGCATGCAGCCTTCGGCTGCGTCAACCAGCAGCAGAACGCCGTTGACCATTTTCAGCACGCGTTCTACCTCGCCGCCAAAGTCGGCGTGGCCCGGGGTGTCAACAATGTTGATCTTGACGCCGTTATAGACGCAGGAGCAGTTCTTTGCCAGGATGGTGATGCCGCGTTCACGCTCGATGGCGCCGGAGTCCATCACGCGCTCAGCAACCTGCTGATTGGAGCGGAATGCGCCGGACTGCTTCAGCATCTGATCCACGAGGGTGGTCTTGCCATGGTCAACGTGGGCGATAATGGCAATATTGCGAAGATTTTCTTGGATCATAACCTACGATACCTCTTTATACTTTCAAAATCTGGGGTTTGGTGCACGAACATAGGTTGCGGCAGGGGCTAACATCCCAACTGCAGCACACTTATACTATATTGTACGGCACCATGATGAAATTGTCAAGAATCGTAAATTGTTTTTTCTTATGGTATAATTAAAAATAATCGTGGGGAATTGCGCGGTTTTCTGGTTATTCTACCAACAACATGGTTTGCGGTAAATAACCCAAAAGAGGGGAAAGGCCGCTGCATATACCCCTTGAATTGATTGGGAAAGGGAAGAACTATGCCAAAGACACGCCGTAAGGTCAACATCATTGGTCACCGCAACCCGGATACAGACTCTATCTGCTCTGCGCTGGCCTATACCTACCTGAAAAACCAGCTGGGGGATGCTGTGTACGAAGCCCGCCGTGCCGGGCAGATCAACCGCGAAACCGCCTTTGTGCTCAAGCATTTTGGGGTGGAGCCGCCGCGCCTGTGTACCGACGTCAGCCCCCAGGTGAAGGACATCGACATCCGCGAGCAGCCCGGCATTGATAAGGAAATGAGCATCCGTGCCGCATGGAGCATGATGCGCGACACCGAGATCGATACCTTGTGCGCCATTGACGAGGATAAAGAACTGCTGGGCCTGATCACCGTTAAGGACATTGCCAATGCCAATATGGACCTATTTGATACTGAGGTTCTGGCAAAATCCAAGACGAGCTACAAAAACGTGCTCAGCACCCTGGAAGGCGAAATGCTGCTGGGCGACCCCGATGCCTGCATTACCTCCGGCCGCATTTTTATTGGCACCAGCCCGGAAATTATGGATGGTGCCGTGAACCCCGGCGATATTGTGCTGGTATCCAACCGGTACGAAGTGCAGATGTGCGCCATTGACTGTGGCGCCGGTGCCATTGTTGTCTGCTGCGGCTCTGCTGTGCCGCGTACCATTTTGGCCCGCGCACAGGAAAAAAGGATGCATTGTCATTACCACCCCGTTTGATACGTACGCCGCCGCCCGCCTGATTTCCACCGCCGCCCCGGTGCGCCACTTTATGCGCAGCAAGAATCTGTTGGAATTCAGCGTGAATACTGCAGTGGAAGACGCCCGCAAGGTCATGGCCAATGTGCGCCACCGCTATTTCCCCATCCTGGATGCCAATGGCAAATATTGCGGTGTCATCAGCCGCCGTAATTTGTTGAACGTGCACCGCAAGCAGGTCATTATGGTGGACCACAACGAGCGCGGTCAGGCTGTGGATGGTCTGGAGCAGGCGGAGATTCTGGAGATCATCGACCATCACCGTCTTGGTGCACTGGAAACTGCCGGACCGGTGTATTTCCGCAACGAGCCGGTTGGCTGCACCGCTACTATCATCAGCCGCATGTATGAAGAGCACGGTGTAGAGATCCCACCCCAGATTGCAGGCCTGCTGCTTTCCGCTATTCTGTCGGACACGCTGATGTTCCGTTCGCCTACCTCCACGCCGCTTGACCAGCACATTGCCGAAAAGCTGGCCAGGATCGCGGGCGAGGAGATCCCCACCTATGCGGAGCAGATGTTTGAAGCCGGTGCCGACCTGACGGGCCGCACGGCGGACGATGTGTTCTTCTCTGACTTTAAGGTATTCAGCCGCGGCGATGCCAAGTTCGGCGTTGGCCAGGCTATTTACATGACCTCCAACTCCCGCTCGGCGGCAGAAGCGCTCATCACGCCATTTTTGCCGGAAGCACTGGCCCAGGCCGGTGTGCCCATGGTGTTCTTTATGTGCACCGATATGCGTGCCCAGGCCACAGACCTGCTGTTCTGCGGCCAGCAGGCGGAAGAAATTGTGCGCAGCGCATTCCATGTGGAAACCAAGAACGGCAAAGCTGTGCTGCCCGGGGTTGTCAGCCGCAAAAAGCAGCTGATCCCCCCTGATGGCGGCATTGCAGGCACTGCAAGCGTAAGTTAGGAAGTAGGAGGTAGGAGTTATCTCAATTAGGGATTAGAAATGAGAAATTAGGAATTTGAGCTGAACCAAGGGCGGCGGGGGAAGTTTCGGGATGATGCGGAGTGAGGCCCCGACGGCTATGCCGATGGGGTGCCAGCGCCCGGTATGTTCTGGAACTTCACACCATCGCCCGCGGGCAACTACCAGGTTCCAAGGTCTCCGACGAATAATTATTCTGATATTTATACATTGCTTTAAGATGGCCGTGAATGTTCTTTATTTTAGTACATTCGCGGCTTTTTGCTGCCGTTCGACATGATTTCGCTAAGGTGTATCTGAAAATAAAGAAAATGACGGATATTTCGCAAACACAAGCAGGATTTAAGGCAAAGAGCCGCAGGAATCCTTTGTGGATTCCAAGACTCTTTAACGCAAAAATCCGGCTGTGTTTGTAGAAATAGACTAAGGCAACACCGCACAATTCCCGCCCTAGCGGCTTAAGCACCGCTTCGGCGGCTGCGGCACGGCATCTGCGTTGCCAAAATGCTCGATAATGTCGGGTTGCGGTACCCGCATCGTGCTTCGGGGGCAAAAGCCCCTCGCACTCTGCGACCGCTGCCCCTGCTTCGGTTCGCTGTTTCCGCCACTGGCGGCGCTCACCTTTGCAGCATCCAGTATTATCTGCGCTTTTGGCTTAGCAGCTGCCGCACCTCGCTCGCCGTATCGGCACTTAGAATTATGCGGTATTGCCCAAGACTCTTTAACGCAAAATCCGGCTGTGTTTGTAGAAATAGACTAAATTTTCGACTTTTCAGATACACCCTAATTAAAATTAACGCTTTTTCACCTTTTGACGTTGAACACGGTGTATAATAATCTAATACATTGTATAATGCAACGATAAGTCTCAAAAAGTAAAAAGGAGGACAAACCATGGGTGAGTATGCGGCAATCGAAAAAGAAGCCAAGCTGTTTACAGAACTGTGTGTGCATAACGATGCCATTGATCCGAACCTGTTTGATGAGTTCGGTGTAAAGCGCGGCCTGCGCGATAAGGACGGCAACGGTGTGCTGGCCGGGATTACCAATATTTCCCGCATTGATGCGTTTGAAATGCGTGACGGCGTTAAAACCCCCTGCGATGGCAAGCTGTGGTACCGCGGGTATAACGTGTATGACCTGATCCGTGGTTTGCGCGGCAAGCGCTATGGCTTTGAGGAAGTTGCCTACCTGCTGCTGCTTGGCGATCTGCCCAATGAACAGCAGCTGCATGAATTTACCGACTGCCTGACCAAATGCCGTGCCCTGCCCAGCAACTTTGTGCGGGACGTTATCATGAAAGCCCCCAGCAAGGATCTGATGAACAGCCTGACCCGCAGCGTGCTGACCCTGGCTTCTTATGATGATTCGGTGGGGGATAACAGCCTGCAGACCCAGATGGAGCAGTGCATCAAGCTGATCAGCGTCTTCCCCATGCTGGCGGTGTATGGCTACCATGCCTATAATTACTACCTGAATGACGGCAGCATGTACATCCACCGCCCGCGGCCGGAGCTTTCGGCGGCAGAAAACCTGCTGCAGATGCTGCGCCCCGACCAGCAGTATACCCCGCTGGAAGCCCATGTTCTGGATATTGCTCTTCTGCTGCACATGGAGCACGGCGGCGGCAATAACTCCACTTTCACCACCCGCGTGGTCACTTCTTCGGGGGCGGATACCTACTCGGTCATTGCAGCGGCGCTTTCCAGCCTGAAGGGCCCCAAGCACGGCGGCGCGAACATCAAGGTCATGGAGATGATGGACGATATCCGCGCCCATGTTTCCGATGTGACCGATGAGGACGAAATGCGCGCCTACATCGGCAAAATTGTAGATAAAGAGGCCTTTGACCATAAGGGCCTTGTGTACGGCATGGGCCATGCGGTCTACTCTCTGTCGGACCCGCGCGCGGTGGTGTTCAAAAGCTTTGTGCAGCAGCTGGCCATGGCCAAGGGCCGCAAGGCGGACTTTGACTTTTACAACACAGTGGAGCGCCTGGCCCCGCAGGTGATTGCCGAAAAGCGCCATATCTATAAGGGCGTTTCCACTAACGTGGACTTCTATTCCGGCTTTGTCTACAACATGCTGGGCATCCCCGTGGAACTGTATACCCCCATGTTCGCTGTGGCTCGTGTGGTCGGTTGGAGCGCCCACCGCATGGAAGAGCTGGTCAATGTGGATAAAATCATTCGCCCCGCGTACAAAAGTGTTATGGCAACCAGAGATTACCTGCCGATGGAAAACCGCGGCTGATTTCAGCCTTGCACTGGCGGGCCAGACCTGTTAAAATTATAGCGTAAGCATTTGGGCATAGCCGCAAAGGCTGTGCCTTTTTGTGGTATATCAGTAGGAGGAATCCCCATGAACGAAACACAGGCATCTCAGCTGCCGGTTTATTCCGGGAATGACCTTGGTGCAGTGTGGCGCAGCAGCGCTACGGCATTCCGCCTGTGGGCCCCCGGCGTGCAGCGCGGCACTGCACCGCTTTGCTACGGGCACGGACGCAGAGCCGGAAGCTGCTGACCTGGGAACCCTGGCCATGCAGCGCAGTGAGGGCGGAACCTGGTACCTGGAACTGGCGGGTGACCTGGCCGGGCAGTATTACCAGTATGAGCTGCAGTTCCCGGATGGAACCTCCACCGTTACAGCAGACCCATACGCCCACGCAGCCGGGGCAGAGGGCACCCGCAGCATGGTGCTGAACCAGGCCGCCGCCGTGCCGGACGGCTGGCAGAAGGATGAACGCCCGGCTATCCCCGCCCATGCCCGCAGCGTGTGGGAGGTGCATGTGGCGGATTTTACCGCCGACCCGGCCAGCGGCGTGCCGCAGGCTTACCGCGGCAAGTTTATGGGCTTTACGGTGGACGGCACTACCCTGAACGGGGACGGCGTACACCCCACCGGGCTGAACTACCTCAAGCGGCTGGGTGTGACCCATGTGCAGCTGCAGCCTATTTTTGACTTTGCCACGGTGGACGAAGTGAGCGGCGAGGACTACAACTGGGGCTACGACCCGCTGAATTATAACCTGCCGGAGGGCAGCTATGCCACCGATGCGTTCCACGGCGAGGTGCGCGTGCGGGAATGTCGCGCCATGATGCAGGCCCTGCACAGCGCCGGGCTGGGCGTGGTGATGGATGTGGTGTATAATCATACCTATTATTCCTACAGCTGGCTGGAACGCACGGTGCCCGGCTACTGGAACCGCCGGTGGGAAAACGGAAGCCTGACCAACGGCTCCGGCTGCGGGTGTGACCTTGCCAGCGAGCGCACGATGGTGCGCAAATATCTGGTGGATTCCTGTGTGTACTGGGCCAAAGAGTACCATATTGACGGGTTCCGCTTTGACCTGATGGCTCTGCACGATGTGGAAACCATGAACGCAATCCGCGCTGCGCTGGATGCCCTGCCCGGCGGCGAAGATATCCTCATGTACGGTGAACCGTGGCAGGGCGGCAGCACCCGCATGGAACACGGCGCGATCCCCGCCAACAAACAGGCGGCGGGCCTGCTGGACAGCCGCATCGGATTTTTCTGCGATAACACCCGCGATGCCATCAAGGGCGGGGTGTTCAATGCGGGCAGCGCAGGCTACATCAACGGCGATATGCACTGTGGGTATCAAGTGCTGCATTCTATCCCGGCGTGGCGCGGCGGCCAGGCGGATTTTATGCCCCAGGCGCCGGGCCAGGTGGTGCAGTATGTTTCGGCCCATGATAACTATACCCTGTGGGATAAGCTGAAATGCGTGGCCCGCCGCGGGGATTATGCCGCGCCGGATGCCGATCTGCTGGCCCAGAACCGCATGACGGCGGGCATCTACCTGACCTGCCAGGGTCTGCCCTTTATGCAGGCGGGCGAAGAGTTTGCCCGCACCAAGCATGGCGACCACAACACCTACCGCGGCCCGCTGGAGCTGAACCGCCTGGATTGGACGCGCGCCGCCCAGCTGGAGGAGCTGGCGCAGTATTATCACGGACTGTTGGAAATCCGCAAGGCGTATCCGGAGCTTTCCGGTATGGCGGGGGATGCAGAACCTTGCATTCTGTCCCTGCCGGGGTGGCTAATCGGCTTTGTTCCAGAGCGCCGGGGCGAAAGCCTGCCAGGGCGGCTGGCCGTTTATTATAACCCGGAGTGCACCCGCCAGTGGGCGGCCCTGCCTGCCGGGAGCTGGCGCTATCTGTGCGATGGTACCCGTGCCGCCGCCGAACCTTTTGGCCCCGCCTGCTGCAATGCCATCGAACTCGCCCCCGTCAGCGTGACGATTTTGAAGGTGGAATGAGTTTACGGGGGTTTTTGTTCCTTCTTTGAAAAGAAGGAAGCAGAAACTTTAATAACGGGCCGTGCCGAATATCTCACCCCATCACCCGCAAGGCGACGGGCGCACAATATACGCCCCTACGAATAGAATTGCGGCACATCACGAAAAATGTGGCCATTATTCTTTTTAATTATTCTTTCCAAAACAAACACAAGACCCGGTGCATCTTAAACCATGCACCGGGCCCTGCCTTATCTCCAATTCCTAATTGCTAATTGCTAATTCTAATTAAAAACGAAAACTCCTCCCGCCTAACTTACCTCATCGCTTCTTCATACTTTCTCACAATGTCTTTCAGCGCCTCAAGGCCAATGGTGTAATCCTCCGGCGTGTCCAGCGAATGGTTGCCGCCCTCCACAAAATAGGTAGTGATGGCGGGGTCATCCTCCAAAGCACGGCGCAGCGCGGCACCGCCCAACGGGTCCGCAGTGCCGGTGGCGTGCCAGGCGGGCATCCCGGCGTAAAGCGGGGCATACTCCCACGCAAGGGGCGTTAATTGCAGCAGGGTCACATGGTATTCCGGGTGGGCCTTTACCCAACCGGCGGCCACCATCGTGCCAAAGCTCTTGGCAATGCAGATGTACCGGTCATACCCGGCGGGAATCTGCGTCATGGCGTCCTGCGCGGCGCCGGGGTAGCTTTTGGCGGCGCTGGCCTGCGGCGTTTCCTCGTGAGGGAACAGCTGGCTGTACTGCATCACCATGCAGTCCAACCCCTGCCGGCGGGCAACCTTGGCGGCATAATACAGCAGCGGTTTGTCCGGCCCGTAGCCAAAGCCGGGGAACAAAACAACCAGCTTTTTCTCGTTCTGCATCACTTTACAAGCACCACATAGTTTTCTTTGCGCGGGGCAGGGGCCTTTTTGCCGCCCTCGGCAGCATAACCCAGGATGCAGTTGCCCACGCCGCGCAGGTTTTCGGCATTGGGCACACCCCACTTTTTTTCAGCAGGGCCTGGCCCTCGGCGGTTTCAAACATTTCCTTTGCGCGGTGGATCCAGCAGGCGGAAAGCCCCACGCTCTCGGCGGCGTTCAGCATGTTGCCCATCACCAGGTTGCCGTCCTCCACACAGGTGGGGATGGTTTTATCCACCAGCACAACGGCAACGCAGGGAGCGCCATAGAACGGGTCGCCATTGCCGCCCATCGCGGCGGCGTTCATCTTGCTCAAAGTATCGCGGTCGGCCTTGTTCTGTATGCAGGCAATCACCGGGCTCTGGCGGCCCATGCCGGTGGGGGGCCCAGGTGCCGGCTTCCAGCACGGCGTTCAGTGCTTCCGGCTCCGGCATCTTGTCCAGGTAGCAGCGGCAGCTGCGGCGGGTTTTCATGGTATTCAAAACTTCATTGGTCATGATAGTGCCATCCCTTTCATTTGAGGCAATACCGCATAATTCTAAGTCCCGATACGGCGAGCGAGGTGCGGCAGCTGCTAAGCCAAAAGCGCAGATAATACTTTGTGTATTATCGAGCATTTTGGCAACGCAGATGCCGTGCCGCAGCCGCCGAAGCGGTGCTTAAGCCGTAAGGCGGGAATTGTGCGGTGTTGCCTTAATATTGCAGCTTTATTATACCATAGGGATGCAAGCGGATAAAACTTTCCTGAAAGTAAAAATAAAGTTTTTCCTGAATGGAGAAATGTGGTATGGTGTGCCACACCGCGCCGTGGTATGCTGGAAGCACACAAGGGAGGGCATAAACCATGAAACTGATGCTTGCACAAAATACCGCGCAGCAGCGCGCTGCCGCCTGTGCCGAACAGCAGGCGCAGCGCCGGGCAGCTGCCTGCAAAAATGCCCTTGTCGCCCGCCGCTTGGCGGTTTATCAGACCCGGCGGACGGAATGGCAGGCAGGCCAACCCCTGCGCTGACGGCAAAGGGGCAGGGGAGAGCGCGCCGCCGCTGCGTGCGATAATTTATGAATAGCATGTAAAATCATACAGAATCATGGAAGGCCAGCCTTTTTCGGGCTGGTCTTATTTTTTGCGCCATGGTATAATGTCCCTAAGTCACGAACAAAACTGTAAAATAAGGAGAGAACGGACCCATGAAATTTTCCGAAATGCCCTATGAGCGCCCGGACATGAGCGCCCTGAAAGAACAGTTTGCCGCACTGACCGAACGTTTGCAGAACGCCCCCGACTATGCCGCTGCCCGCGCCGCTTTTTTGGAGGAGCAGGTGCTGAACAAGCATGTGGATACCCTGTTCACCCTGGCCAGCGTGCGCCATACCATTGATACGCGGGATAAGTTCTATGATGAAGAGATGGAATTTGCCAACAGCGCCATGCCGCAGATCCAGCAGTGGCAGGATTCCTGGACCGCCGCCATGCTGGCAAGCCCCTACCGCAAAAACTTTGCCGAAGAATACGGCGACCTGATGTTTGTGAACGCCGAAATTGAGCGCAAGGCATTCTCGCCCGATATCATGGAGGAACTGCAGCAGGAAAACGAGCTGACCCAGCAGTATGGCAAGCTGCTGGCCAGTGCACAGATCCCGTTTGAGGACGGGGTATACACTCTGTCCCAGCTGAGCCCGTTCAAGAATGACCCGGACGATGCCCGCCGCTTGGCCGCCTGGAAAGCCGAGGGCCAGTGGTATAAGGACAACCAGAAACAGCTGGATGATATTTATGACAAGCTGACCCACCTGCGGGATAAGATGGGCAAAAAGCTGGGGTACGAGGGTTACACCACCCTGGGCTACTACCGCATGGGCCGCAACTGCTATACCAAAGCGGATGTAGAAAAGTTCCGTGCCGCCGTGGTCAAGTATCTGGTGCCGCTGGCGGACAGCATCTACCGTGAGCAGGCCAAGCGCCTGGGCAAACAGTACCCCATGAGCTTTGCCGATAACGCCCTGATGTTCCGTTCCGGCAACCCCGCCCCCCTGCGGCGATGCCGATGCCATTCTGGCCCAGGGCAAAAAGTTCTATGAGGAACTTTCGCCCGAAACCGGCATCTTCTTTAACACCATGCTGGACAATGAGCTGCTGGACGTGCTTTCCACCCCCGGCAAGGCGGCGGGCGGCTACTGCACCAGCCTGTGGGATTATCAGGTACCGTTCATTTTTGCCAACTTCAACGGCACCCAGCATGACGTTGAGGTGGTCACGCATGAAGCGGGTCATGCCTTTGCCGCATACACCAACCGTGACCGCGTGCCGTATTCCACTGTGTGGCCCAGCATGGAAGGGTGCGAAGTCCACTCCATGTCGATGGAATTCTTTGCCTGGCCGTGGGCGGAGGGCTTCTTTGGCAAGGATACCCGCAAGTTCCTGTACAGCCACCTGGCCGGTGCGCTGACCTTTATCCCGTATGGCACCATGGTGGACCATTTCCAGCATATCGTGTACGAAAAGCCGGACCTGACCCCTGCCGAGCGCCACGCCGCCTGGAAAGAACTGCTGGGCATTTATATGCCGTGGATGAAGCTGGACGGCGAGATCCCGTTCTACAGCGAGGGTGAGGGCTGGCAGCGCCAGAAGCATATTTACGAAAGCCCCTTCTATTATATTGACTACTGCCTGGCACAGACCGTCAGCCTGCAGTTCTGGGCCATGCTGCAAAAGGACCGCGCCAACGCGTGGGAGCACTACATGGCATACACCCGCCAGGGCGGCAGCCGCGTGTTCACCGAGCTTCTGAAAAACGCCGGGCTGGAGTCCCCCTTTGACGAGAACTGCCTGCGGGGCGTGTGCGAAACGGCCAAGCAGTGGCTGGACAACTATGACCTGACGGGGATCGAATAATGCAGCAAAAAGAAAACCCGCCGTGGGCGGGAATACCTGAATGACTTCCGCAGGGATGTCAACGGCAGCTACCTGTACCAGGGCAGCTACCGCCGCTATACCGGCAGCATGCCGTATGCCAAACTGCGGGGCCTGCTGTGGGTGCTGTGCGGCGGGGCACTGGCGGCGCTGGCGGCGGCAGGCATGGTGCCCGCGCCGGGGCCATGCAGCAGTTTTATGTACTGCTGCCGTATGCCGGGGCGCTGGTGGCTGGCATCAGCGCGGTGTGGGCGCTGGCCCGCATGAGCCGCGACGGGGCACGCCTGCGCAGCTATGTGTATGAAGAAACAGTAGCCAAACTGCCGTTGCGCTGCCTGTTGACCGGGGTGTTCGCCGCACTGGCTACAGTAGGGGAGTGTATGGATGTGTTCTTGAACGGTGGACAAGGCGCTATCTGGTATGCAGTATTATTTACAGCGCTGGCCGCTGCGGCGTGCTGCGGCTGCTTTTTGCCGCAGGGCACACCATCCGGGCGGCGGTTTATACCGAAGAATCCGACTCCGGGCGCGAAGAGTAAAAAGACCTTGCACCATAACGCAGAATTTAGCCCGCTAAAGTGCGGCGCGGAAGAATTTTACAAAATTCAGCGTGCTGTTATGGTTATCCTGCTGACTTTTATTTAGATGTTGCCAAAACGGCGTTTTTTGGTTGACAGAAATTGAAAATTACGATATTATAATATAGTTATTGGTGACATTTGTTTGCGGTGAGGGAACACCGCAAATGCGGAAAGGCTTAAGCCTTTCTTATTTAACACTCCTTTTGGTAGTGTTAAAATTGCCGCCATTACCAAAATGATTTGGGAGGTTATACAAACATGAAAAACACCAAGCATGTGCTTGCACTGGCCATGGCTGTTGCAATGGCTGCGGGCCTGCTGGCTGGCTGCGGTTCTTCCGCTTCCAGCAGCGCTGAGTCTGTTGCTTCCGGCGAGTCTACCAGCGAAGCCGCTGCTACCGATACCGGCAGCAGCGATGGCACCCTGGTTCTGGCAGATACCGGCTTTGAGGGCAAGTTCAGCCCGTTCTTCGCCGCTTCTTCCGCTGACCAGCACGTTATCGACCTGACCAACATTGCCCTGCTGGGCGCTGACCGTAAGGGCGAAATGATCCTGAAGGGCATCGAGGGTGAGACCCGCGAGTACAACGGCACCGATTACACCTACTATGGCCCCGCTGACTGCGAAGTGACCGAAAATGCTGACGGCACCGTTACCTATGCCATCAACATGCGCGATGACCTGGTCTTCGCTGACGGCACCCCATCACCATTGATGACGTCATCTTCAACCTGTATGTTTACATGGACCCGACCTATGACGGTTCCGCCACCCTGTACTCCATGCCCATTGCCGGCCTGGATGATTACCGCAGCAGCATGACCACCCTGTCCAAGCTGATTGCTGAGGCAGGCGAGGACAACACTGATAACAGCCTGTTCACCGCTGAGCAGCAGAAGGCTTTCTGGGATGCTGTTAACGAAGGTGGCGTTGCTTTTGCACAGGAAATTATCGACGCCTGCGTATCTAACGGCTACGCTGAAGAGGGCGACGTTGCCGCTGCTGCTTCCGCCTGGGGCTTTGACGGCCTGGCCGCTGACGCTACCGCAAAGGATTTCTTCCTGGCTATCGCAGAAAAATATGACTGGAACTTTGCTTCCATGGAAGCTGAGACCGCAGGCTCTGCTCTGTCTGACCTGATCCCGGCTGATGTTTATGCTTACTCCACCACCGGTGTTGCCACCGGCGCTGACGTTGACACCGTTTCCGGCATTGTCAAGACCGGCGATTACAGCATGACCATCACCACCACCGAGCTGTCCAACTCCATGATCTACCAGCTGCAGCTGCCTATCGCCTCCCTGGATTACTATGGCGACCGCAGCCTGTATGATTACGACAACCACTCCTACGGCTTCAAGAAGGGCGACCTGAGCAAGGTTCGTTCCGTCACCAGCACCCCCCCTGGGCGCCGGCGCTTACACCTTCAATAAGTACAGCGATGGCGTCATCTACCTGGATGCCAACCCCAGCTACTATCAGGGCGAGCCCGCTGCCAAGCACGTCAACATGAAGGAAACCCAGGAAGCCGATAAGATCACCGGTGTTCAGGCCGGCACCATCGACATCTCCGATCCTTCTTACTCTCTGGAAGCTGCCAACCAGATCGCTACCATCAATGGTGGTAATTCTGACCTCGACGGCTCTGTCATCACCACCCGTCTGATGGACTACCGCGGCTATGGCTACATTGCCCTGAGCGCCAACAACGTTAAGGTCGGCAATGATCCCGCTTCTGAGGAATCCAAGAACCTGCGCAAGGCTATCATGACCGTGATTGCCGCTTACCGTGATGAGGGCATCAACTCTTACTACGGCGATACCGCAAGCGTTATCAACTACCCCATCTCCAACACCTCCTGGGCAGCACCCTCCGTTACCGACGACGGCTACAAGATCGCTTACTCCACCGACGTTGACGGCAACGAGATCTACACCAGCGATATGAGCGGCGACACCAAGTACGCTGCTGCTCTGCAGGCCGCCCTCGGCTACTTCGAAGCAGCCGGCTACACCGTTGAAAACGGCCAGCTGACCGCAGCTCCGGCTGGCGCCAAGATGGAATACACCGTCAACATCGGCGCTTCCGGCAACGGCGACCACCCCTCTTTCCAGGTTCTGACCAATGCAGCCGCTGCCCTCAAGACCATCGGCTTCACCCTGACCGTCAACGACCTGGCAAACGCTTCTGACCTGTACAGCTCTTATCAGTCCGGCGTTGCCGAAGGCTGGGTTGCTGCATGGCAGTCCACCAACGACCCCGATATGTACCAGCTGTACGACAGCAAGGGTTCCACCAACTACTACGAGATCAACGATGCTGACCTGGACGAGCTGATCGAGGCGCCCCCAGACCACCGATCAGGATGACCGTAAGGCCATGTACAAGGAAGCTATGGAGATCATCATGGATTGGGGCGTTGAACTGCCGGTTTACCAGCGCAGCGAATCCGCCATCTTCTCCAGCGAGCGTATCGACACCGCTACCATCCCCAACGATCTGACCCCGTACTGGACTTACCAGTCTGAAATCAATACGATCGCTCTGAAGTAATTTCAGCGCAGCCTGTTGTTGAATTTATGGTGAGCAGCCGCTCTTGGTGCCGCACTGGTTCTGGGAGCGGTTGCTTGCTGTTAGTACAAACGGCGGCAGCATTTGCAGCCCAAATGTGGCCGTCCCATTCCCCCGACAGTTCCCTCTGTCCGAGGGAGGGGGATGCCCATATTCGGTATCAAAGTAATGAGGTGTATCTGAAAACAAAGAAAATGACGGATGTTTCGCAAACATGAGGCGAATTTAAGGCAAAAAGCTGCAGGAATCCTTTGTGGATTCCAAGGCTTTTAACGCAAAATTCGGCCGTGTTTGTAGAAACAGCTAAGGCAACACCGCACAATTCCCGCCTGACGGCTTAAGCACCGCTCCGGCGGCTGCGGCACGGCATCTGCGTTGCCAAAATGCTCGATAAGACTCCAGTATTATCTGCGCTTTTGGCTTAGCATCTGCCGCACCTCGCTTGCCGTATCGGCACTTAGAATTATGCGGTATTGCCCTGAATTTTCGACTTTTTAGGTACACCATAGGCGAAGCTACAAGGCCCCGGCTCATGTGTATTTTGGAGCCATGCGGCGCAGCCATTAAAAACGCGGCCTCCCTGCCCGCGAAGGAAGGAACGATTTTTCAAGTGCGAAACTACGTCATCAAGCGTATCCTGCTTTCTTTTGTGATCCTGTTTTGCGTTACCTTCATCATCTATGTGATGATGCGCAGCCTGCCCAGCTCTTTTTGCCGAGAACATGGCGATGCGGCTGTCCCAGGCACCGGGCGCAAAACCGTATCAGGAATGGCTGGATCAGCTCAACGCAGCCTATGGTCTGGATAAGGGCATCCTGCCCGGTTTCATGACCTGGCTGTCCAGCGCAGTGCACGGTCAGTTCGGTGACAGCTGGAAGTGGAACGTCCCTGTTGTTCAAAAATTCCAGGAAGTTATTGGTCTGTCTGTTGTCATGGGCGGCATCTCCTTTGTGGTGTCCATGATCATCGCTGTGCCCCTGGGCATCCTGGCTGCTACCAAACAGTATTCCCGTACCGATTACGTCATCACCGCTGTGGCTCTGGTGGGCATCTCTCTGCCCAGCTTCTTCTTTGCCACGCTGCTCAAGCTGCTGTTCTCTGTCAAGCTTGGCTGGTTTGACCTGTACGGCCTGGTCGGGCGTGATTATGCCCAGCTCAGCTCGTGGGGCCAGTTCTGTGACCGCGCCAACCATCTGGTGCTGCCCATCGTGACGCTGGTCATTGTTTCCATCGGCTCTACCATGCGTTACACCCGCACCAATATGCTGGAGGTGCTGAACGCCGACTACATCCGTACCGCCCGCGCCAAGGGCCTTTCGGAGCATGTGGTCATCTATCACCACGCCTTCCGCAACACGCTGATCCCGCTGGTCACCATCATCGGCGGTTCCCTGCCCGGCCTGTTCAGCGGTGCTCTCATCACCGAGACCCTGTTCGCCATCCCCGGCATCGGCTACATCTCTTACCAGTCCATGGTCGCGGGCGATATCCCGTTCACCATGTTCTACCTGTCCTTTATGGCGGTGCTGACCCTGGCCAGCAACCTGCTGACTGATATTCTGTACGCCGTGGTCGACCCGCGCGTGCGCATTTCTTAAAGAAAGGAGACTGCACCCATGAGTGAGAATACCCAGAACAACACCCCCAAAAAGGAGCAGTACTCCCTGAACGACGACCGCCGCGTTAAGGTGCTTTCGCCCGGCGCGCTGGTTGCCAAGCGGTTCTTCCGCAACCGTCTGGCCGTTGTGGGCCTGACGATGCTGCTTGCCATGTTCGTCTTTTCCTTTATTGGCGGCGTGGTCAGCCCTTACGGCCAGGACCAGCAGTTCTACACCTACACCCAGATGTCCAAAGAGTATGTGGGTGTGACCCGCAACGATAAACTGCGCTTTGTTGTTGCCGATGGCCAGGAGTTCGGCTCCATTGCCCAGAGCAAGGGCAACGAGGCCATCAAGAAGGGTGAAGAGACCTTTACCTATAAAGATAACGATTACGAAGTGGAAACCCTGAGCGAGGACCTGTACGTCTTCCGCCAGGGCCGCACTGTGCTGGCTTATGCCTCTAAGGATATGGTCACCGCAGCGGACGGCGTGGCCGAGCTGAGCTTTGATGCCAAGCTGGTCCGCCCTGACTGCCCAGGCAGCAGGGGAGACCACCTTTACTGCCGATGGCCAGGATTATGAACTGGACGCTGACGGCAATATCACCCAGAGCGGCAGCGAAGTTGCCTACATCGGCCGCTTTGTCGTTTCCGCTGCCGATGCCAGCGTGGTCATCAGCCGTGACTTCCGCGACCGCCTGGAAGAAGCCATTGACGATAATATTACCGAGTTCACCTACACCGATGCCGACGGCAACGAAGCCGAGTATGACATCGTGTACGATGCCAGCACCGGCGTTTGGAGCGTGAAGCAGATGACGGAAACCTATGTGTTTGACCGTTACGCAAGCCCCAACAAGGAGCACTGGCTGGGCACCGATACCAACGGTATGGACATGCTGACCCGCCTGATGTACGGCGGCCGCGTTTCCCCTGATCATCGGCTTCATTGTTGTTGCAATCGAAGGCTCCATCGGTATTGTCATGGGCGGTATTTCCGGCTACTTCGGCGGCTGGGTGGATAACCTCATCATGCGTATCGTGGACGTTTTCTATTGCCTGCCCTCCATGCCCATCATCATCATTCTGGGCGCTGCCATGGACGCCATGCGCATTGACTCCTGGACCCGTATGATGTACCTGATGCTGATCCTCGGCTTCCTGGGCTGGCCCGGCATTGCCCGCCTGGTCCGCGGCCAGATTTTGTCCCTGCGCGAGCAGGAGTTCATGACGGCAGCCGAAGCCTGCGGCATCAGCGCATGGCACCGCATCTTCCGCCACCTGATCCCCAACGTTATCCCGCAGCTGATTGTTACCTGCACCATGAGCCTTGGCTCCACCATCCTGACGGAAGCCACCCTGTCTTTCCTGGGTCTGGGCGTTAAGTACCCGTTTGCATCCTGGGGCAACATCATCAACGATGTCAACAACGCGTATGTTATGACCAACTATCTGTTCATCTGGGTCCCGGCCGGCATCTGCCTGCTGATCACGGTTCTGGGCTTCAACTTTGTGGGCGATGGCCTGCGCGATGCCTTTGACCCCAAGATGAAACGCTGATGAAAGGAGACACACACGATGGCTAAACAACAGGACGGTTACCTTTTCCGCCAAGGAGTCGCGGCGTATCTCCAAAGAAAACCGCCGCATTACGGACCAGTACGAAAAACAGCGCAAGCGCAAGAATGTGCCGGAATCTGAGTATCTGACCCAGATGAAAAACCCGGAAAACGCTGTTGAATTTGATAACCTGCACACCTATTTCTTTACCGATACCGGCGTGGTAAAAAGCGTGGACGGTGTTTCGTTTGAAGTTCCCGTGGGCAAAACCGTGGGCGTTGTGGGCGAATCCGGCTGCGGCAAATCCGTTACCAGCCTTTCGCTGATGCAGCTGCTGCAGCGCCCCCAGGGCCAGATCGTTCAGGGCGAGATCCGCCTGAACCTGGGTAATGGCAAAGCCTATGATGTTGCCAAAACTCCCGGCACGGTCATGCAGCACCTGCGCGGCAACTATATTTCGATGATCTTCCAGGAGCCGATGACCAGCCTGAACCCGGTGTTCCGCATCGGTGCTCAGATCGATGAAGTCATTGCTCTGCATGACGGCGAAGGCAAGAGCAAAGAGGACATCAAAAGCGCACCGTTGAAATGCTGGAGATGGTTGGCATCGCCAACAGCCAGGGTGTATATGAGATGTACCCGCATGAGTTGTCCGGCGGTATGCGCCAGCGTGTCATGATCGCCATGGCATTGGCCTGCAACCCCAAGGTTATTATCGCCGACGAACCCACCACCGCACTGGACGTGACGATTCAGGCCCAGATCCTGGACCTGCTGCGCAACCTGAAGGATCGCATTAACTCCTCCATCATGCTGATCACCCATGACCTGGGTGTGATTGCCGAGATGGCAGATTACGTTGTTGTCATGTACGCAGGCCGCGTGGTGGAAAAGGGCACCGCTCAGGAGATTTTCGCAAACCCGGCTCACCCCTATACCATCGGCCTGATGGCTTCCAAAACCGATCGTGGGCAAAAAAGTGGACCGACTGTACTCCATCCCCGGCAAAGTCCCCAACCCTGTTGATATGCCGAACTACTGCTACTTTAAGGATCGCTGCGAGATGGCGCTGCCCTGCTGCGATGGTGAATACCCCTGCGAGATCAGCCTGTCCCCCACGCACAAGGTCAGCTGCTACCGCTACTATGAAAATAATCGAAAGGCGGGTGAGTGACGATGGCACAGGCAGAAAACGCAAAAAAAGCTGGACTATACCCCCGTCACCTATGATGATCAGTATATTCTGATGGTCAACCAGCTTAAAAAATACTTCCCCATCAAGGGCGGCCTGATGTCCCAGACCGTGGGTCATGTCAAGGCTGTCGATGGCGTTACCTTCAACCTCAAGCGCGGCCATACCATGGGTCTGGTCGGCGAATCCGGCTGCGGCAAATCCACCACCGGCCGTACAATCCTGCGCCTTGCCGGCGAAAAGACCGGCGGTCAGGTGCTGTTTAACGGCAAAGAAGTGTACGATATGACCGGCAGGGAGCTGCGTAACCTGCGTACCAAGATGCAGATCATCTTCCAGGACCCGTTCTCCAGCCTGTCCCCGCGTCTGCCGGTTGGTGAGATCATCGGTGAGGCTGTGCGCGAGCATAACCTGGTGCCCAAGGCAGAGTTCAATGATTATATTGACCAGGTCATGGATAACTGCGGCCTGCAGCCCTACCACAAAACCCGCTATCCGCACGAATTTTCCGGCGGCCAGCGGCAGCGTATCTGCATTGCCCGTGCGCTGGCCCTGAACCCGGAGTTCATCGTCTGCGACGAGCCTGTGTCGGCTCTGGATGTGTCCATTCAGGCTCAGATCATCAACCTGCTGAAGAATTTGCAGAAGAAGTACAACCTGACGTATCTCTTCATCTCCCACGATCTTTCTGTTGTTGAGCATATTTCGGATACGGTCGGCGTTATGTACCTGGGCAATCTGGTGGAGTACGGTGCAACGCCGGATATCTTCAGCCATCCGCTACATCCCTACACCAAAGGCACTGTTCAGCGCCATTCCTATCCCGGACCCGACCATTCGCCGCGAGCGCATTGTGCTGGAGGGCTCCATTCCCTCCCCGGCCAATCCGCCGGCTGGCTGCAAGTTCCATACCCGCTGCCCCTATGCGACCGAGCGCTGCAAGACCGAAGCGCCGCAGCAGCGTGAGGTGGAACCCGGCCACTATGTTGTGTGCCACCTGTACGAAAAATGAAGCATAACGAACCCTTTGAGGATGACGGCCGCACCGTGGCCGATATGAGTGGCATTGAGCACGACAGTATCTGGCTGCCGCGCCGCCGCAAGCAGGGCCATACCCCCGCGCAGCAGCCCCAACAGGCTGCTGACCGTCCCTGGGAGGAAGACCCCCAGCTGACCGGTAAGGAGCGCCTGTGGGCGATCCTGGGTGCGCTGAAAGCTACCCTGCTGATTTGTGGCGTCTACCTGCTTGGCCTGCTGGCCCTGCTGGCGCTGCTGTTTACCCTCTGGCATTAAAAATACCCCCGCCTTTGTTTTGGCTGCGTGACAGCTGGAATAAGGACGGGGGTGTTTGGTTTTGTGGGGAAGGGCAACTTGCCCGGTAAGGTGGGGGCACCCGACCCCGCCGAGAAACGTAAATATTTGCTGCAAACCTACAAACATTTGTAGGGGACGATGCTGCATCGTCCCGCGGATGAGCCTATGCGGTGAATTTTGTTAAGGCAACACCGCACAATTCCCGCCTTACGGCTTAAGCACCGCTTCGGCGGCTGCGGCACGGCATCTGCGTTGCCAAAATGCTCGATAATGTCGGGTTGCGGTACCCGCATCGTGCTTCGGGGGGCAAAAGCCCCTCGCACTCTGCGACCGCTGCCCCTGCTTCGGTTCGCTGTTTCCGCCACTGGCGGCGCTCACCTTGCAGCATCCAGTATTATCTGCGCTTTTGGCTTAGCAGCCGCCGCACTCGCTCGCCGTATCGGCACTTAGAATTATGCGGTATTGCCCTAAATAAAAGTACAACACAAAAGCGCACCGCACACCCTATCCAAGGGGTTGCGATGCGCCTTTTATTGTTCATTGCTTTCTTGATGGAAAATAATATTATTAAAGCTTCTGCTTCCTTCTTTTCAAAGAAGGAACAAAACCCCGTAAATCAATGCAGATGCAGATGGCGGGGCACGCCGTCGATGTAGATGGGGGTCAGCTCGGCCTGGATGAGGGGGCGGGCATAGTGATGGAATGCTTCGGTCACATGCATGCCGTCCGGGCTGATCCAGTCATCCGGCACGCGCTTTTCCAGGTTGGCAACCTTCTGCACATCTACCATCTCGGTTTCGGTGCGGTACGGCATATCCGAAATGCGGCGGATGGCGCACATCTTACCGGTTTCGCCGCGGTAAGCAGCTTCCACCGAAGCACCGCCCACTTGGTATGCCTCGGTAATGTCGGTGCGGCTTGCCAGATGGGAGGCACAGCGCTGCAGGGTAGAGAACTCGATCGCGCGGGTCTTGCAGCCCAGGCGCACATGGATCAAATCCGCCAGGTAGCGGCTGGTGCCGGACAAAATGGCTTTATGGCCAAAAGCATCCAGCTGGCCTGCTGTGGATACAAAATCACACAGGAAAACGCCGTCCTTGTTTTTTACGCCCTCGCTGGCCGCAATGATGACATTGTGGCGGTCTTTTTCCAGCTGAGCTACTTTTTCCAGGAACACATTCTCGTCAAAGGGGCGCTCCGGCAGCAGAATGATGTCCGGGCCGTTGCAGTCAGCCCCGGCAGCCAGGCTGGCGGCACCGGCCAGCCAGCCGGTATGGCGGCCCATGATCTCGGCCACCGTTACGCTGCGGATGTTATACACGCTGGAATCACAGATGACCTCTTTCAGGATGGTGGCAATGTACTTGGCGGCACTGCCGTAACCGGGGGTGTGGTCGGTGTACATCAGGTCATTGTCAATGGTTTTGGGCACGCCGATAAAGCGGATCTCGCTGCCCTTGGCAGCCCCGTAAGCGGAAAGCTTGGCAATGGTGTCCATCGAATCATTGCCGCCAATGTAGAACACGGCCCCAATGCAGTACTTGGCAAACAGCTCAAACAGCTGCACAAAGGGGCGTTCGTCCGTGGCGGGGTTGGGCAGCTTTGAACCGGCAGCTGCCCAGGTAACTGGACGGCGTGCGCTTGAGTAGCTCAATTTCCATCTTGTCGTCAAGGCGGTCATCCAGGTCCACAATCTTGCCCTGCAAAAGCCCTTGAATGCCATACTCCATGCCGTATACATGGGCGGAGCCCAGAGCTTTGGCAGCTTCATACACACCGGCCAGGCTGGAATTGATCACAGCAGTCGGCCCGCCGGACTGGCCGACCAGTACATTTGTTCCCCAAGACATAAGAAAGCCCTCCTTATTTTTGCAGCCATCATGCTATCTTAATATGATACACCCTAGTGTACACGAAAGTACGACTTAAAGCAAGTACTTTGCGCACCGGAGGTTTTACAGCTTTACGCCCATTTTTTCCAGCGCAAACAGCGCTGCGCCCAGGCTCGCCGCACAGTTGGCTGTACTCGCTGACCTCCACCGGGGCTTTCAGGGCGGTTTCCAGCTCTTTCACAACGCCGCGGTTGCGGGCTACACCGCCTGTCATCATAAAGGGGCCACGCCGCCGGTGCGGCGGGCCAGGGCAGCGGTTTTGCCCGCAACAGATTTGTTCAGGCCGTGGATGATATCCGCCGGTGCGGTGCTGCGGGCAATCAGGCTGACGACCTCACTTTCCGCAAACACGGTACACATGCTGGAAATGGTCACATCGTTGTGCCAGTCCAGGCCAAACTCGCTCATCTCCGGCAGCTTCATCTGCAGGGTGCGGGCCATCATCTCCAAAAACGGCCGGTACCGGCGGCGCATTTGTCGTTCATCGCAAAGGTTTCAACAGCGCCGCTTTCGCTCAGGCGGATCACCTTGGAATCCTGCCCGCCAATGTCGATCACGGTGCGCACGGCGGGGTCCAGATGATGAGCCCCGCGGGCATGGCAGGTGATCTCGGTCACGGCTGCGCCGTCATCGCCCAGGAACTCGCGCCCGTAGCCGGTGTATACCTTGGAACCCAGGTCGCTTTCGGCAATGCCTGCCATCGTCAGGGCCTGTTCCAGTGCCTGGCGGGCGCCGGTTGCAGCCCCGGCGCCGGTGGGCACAATGGCCCAGCCGCAGATCTTTCCGCTGCGATCCAAGATCACGGCATCGGTGCTGGCAGAGCCGCTGTCGATGCCGGCGGCATATTGTGCGTTGGTCTTCATGGCGGGGGCCTCCTTTGTTTTCGGTATCGGGAACGGCGTTCAGGCTTTCGGCAAATGCGCCCAGGCGGGTGCTCAGCTGCCCGCCGCCGCTGGTAAAGGTCTGGCGGGAACAGTCGGTTTCAATTTTTAATACCGGCAGATGGAACTGCTCCGGTGCGGTCAGGCCGGGGGCGTAATAATCACAGAACTGCACGGTGTGGTACACAATGCCAACGGTCTGGCCGTCCACCAGGGCGGCGCGCTCACTGACCGGGGCATCCATCCGCATGCAGGGTATCTGGCCCAGCAGGGCGGCGGCATAACCGGGCAAAAAGTCCTCCAGTGCGGCGGGGGCAACATCGGCAAGCTCACGGTTGCCGGTGCAGGTAGCATCCACCACGGGCAGGGCAAAGGCTTTCTGCACGGTATCATACAGTACGCTGCCGCCATGGGCACCCAGCAGGGTCAAATGCGGACCCTCGGCGTGTGGTTTGTGCACAAAAAAGGCGTGGGCGCGCTGGGCGTCGAATTCCTGCCCGGTGTACCGCTGCAGTGCATTCGCCAGCCTGCGCAGGTCCCGCGCAAAGCGGGCGCGGGTGGCCGGGGTGCTCTGGTGGGGGACGGGCAGCAGCTGCAAAAATTCCATCTTACCACTGGCGACCAGCACATCGTAAACGCGCAGCATGGCATCGCAGCAGTTGGTCAGCACCAAAGCCCGGATGCCGGATTGCTCCACCTGTTCCAGCACAGCCTTGGCGTAACCGCACAGGTTGGCGTGGGCGCAGCGCTCCGCGCAGGAAAAACTTTCCGCCAGCGGATCCAGCGCCGAGAAGGTGGCCCCATACCCGGCAAACAGCTCCAGCGGGGCGTATTTGCAGGCATAATAAATCGTTTTGCTCATACCAGCGCCTCCTGTTTGCTGTGCAGCATCTCCAGGAAAGCATCCAGCCGGGTGGCGGTCTGGCCGTCCATCGTGTTGGCGCGGTCGCAGCCATCGCCGTCCAGCAGCAGCACCGGGTAGCCCTCGGCTTCCAGTGCGCTCTTGAACAGCTGTGCGGCCCCCATCGTCTGCTTGCAGCCCCATTGGCAGAAGTAGACCACCCCGTCGATCTGCTGCATGCGGCACAGCTCCAGCGCGCGCTGGATGCGGTGCTGGGCGCTGCCGTTAAAGATGTTGTTCACCAGCCGCGCGGCCATGCTCTCAAACGGTTTGTCCGGGTCCATGTAGCAGCCTAAGGTATCGGCGTTCATATCGCAGGTAATAAGCTGGTTTTCTGCCGAGAAATTCAGCCGCTCCCGCACGGGCGCCTGATAAAACGGCACGGCGTGCGCCCACAGCAGCCGGGTGCCGCCACCCATGGGGCTGGCCTCGATATCCGCCAGCAGCTTGCGGGCGTACTGTTCAGCCTGCGGGGTGCCCAGCATGGTGTGGGGTCACAAACACTTCGTAAAATTCGGAGGTGACATCGTTGTGCAGGTTCCGCCCGGCCTTGGCGGCCTGTGCCTGCTGCAATAGTTCCAGCGTGCGGCCGCTGTGGGCGACTGCCTGCTGCAGGGCCGCTTCGTCCAGCTTCTGGTGGGTCGCATCCTCCAAAAAGGCGGCGAACTCGCAGGCGGTCGGAAACTTCGGCCACAGCGTACTCGTCGTGGTCATAGGGCACATCCAGATAAAAGTGGGGGATGCCGTAATGCTGCGCCAGCCGCCGGAAGGTCAGGTTGTTGGCATCGCAGGCAATGGAGGTGCAGGCGGTGAACAGCGGCTTGCCCGCCGTGCCGGAAAGCCCCATGCCCAGCAAAGCCTTGTGGTAGCTGCACAGCGTGGGGCTGATGCCTGCGCTCGGCATAATGGATAAAGCCGCGCTCGGCTGCGGCACCGTTCAGGTAACAGGCGGTGGCTTCGGCAAACATCGGCAGCAGGTGGAAGGCGTGCAGCAGTTCACAGGGCATAAAGATATTGACCAGCGCCGCCCGCTGCGGGTGGGCCAGGGGCGCAATCATGGCGTCCATGGCGATCTGTGCCGCATACTGCCGCGCGGGGGTGAGCTCTTTTTTCCGGGGCAAGCAGCAGCTGCACATCCTTGGCGCGGTAGCCCAACAGCAGCAGCTGGCGGGCAAGCTCCGGCTTGGGAATGGCGTCATCCACCAGCTGGCCAAAGCGGTCAACGATATTTGGCATAGGGGGTTATCCTTTCAACACATAGGTTTCAATGGCCTTGGCAACGCCGTCATGGTTGTTGTCGTCCGTTACATAGCGGGCAGCGGCCAGAACATCCGGTGTGGCGTTGCCCATCGCAATGCCGTACCCGGCGGCCTGGATCATGGCAAGGTCGTTGCCGGAATCGCCGCAGGCCATCACCTGGTTCATCGCCAGGCCCAGGGTATCGGCCAGCGTTTTTAATCCGCTGCCCTTGGTCACGCCGGGGGCGTTGATCTCCATGTTGTTGGGAATGCTGGAAGTAATCTCAACATTAAACCGGCTGGCAACAGCCTGCCAGGCGGCATCGCGGGCGGCATTGTCCCGATAGGTGATGCTGAACTTGTCCACCTCGTGCGGGTGGGCGGCGAACACTGCGTGCATGTCATCCACCACAATGCGGCTGTCGCGCAGGTAGCGGCGCAGGGCAGGGGGCATCAGGGCAAGGCCGTCATTGGCACCAAAATAATCGGTGTAGGCTTTGCCGCCGATAAAAATGCCCATGGCACCGCCCGTTGCGGCCACGATATCATAAATGTCGCTGGCAAGGGCAGCATCAAACGGCAGGTTGACCAGCGGTTTGCCGGTGGAAAGCTCCACCACGCTGGCCCCGTTGGAAGCCAGGGCATACCGCACGCCGGGAATGCGCAAAAAACGCTTCCGGCACACCCGATGCCACACGCCCCGTTGCGGGGATGACATCAACCCCTTTGGCAATGGCAGCGCGGATGGTTTCCAGCGTGCGGGGTGTGATCTCTTTTTCATCATTGAATACGGTGCCGTCCAGATCCAATGCAACAAGACGGATATCGGGCATAACGGACCCCTCCTTTGTTATATTTCACCAAAGATTTTAGCGCATTTTCGGTCATTTTGCAAGGGCACCTTGCATTTGCTATGCCAAGTATGGTAAAGTGACATCAGCCCTTTGCATATTGGCACAGGGCAGGGAAGGGGAACGCGATGCAAACCGAACAACAATCGTTGCGTGCGGCAGCCGGGCAGCGCTTTTGGCAGATCGATGCCCTGCGCGGGCTGGCGCTGCTGAATATGCTGGTTTACCATGCCATGTATGACTGGGTGTATATTTTTGGCCATGCCAGCGGCTGGTACGATATCTGGTCCACGCACTGCCATGTGTGGCAGCAGTATATCTGCTGGAGCTTTATTCTGCTTTCGGGTTACAGCTTTACCCTATCCCGCCGCCCGCTCAAGAACGGCCTGCTCACGGCGGCCTGCGCGGTGGTGCTGACCGTGGCAACCGCCGTTGCCATGCCGGAGGAAGTCATCTGGTTCGGCGTGCTGCACCTGCTGGGCTGTGCGGCCCCTGCTGACCTGTCTGCTGCACCCCGCGCTGGAAAAAGCTGCCCCCGCTGGCAGGGGTTACGGGCAGCGCGGTGCTGTTTGCCCTGCTGAACCAGCTGCCGCAGGGCTGGCTGGGGTTTGAGGAAACGCACCTGGCGGCCTACCCGCCGCCTGGTACAAGCCGAATCTTTTCTGGCTGGGTCTGCCAGATCTGACGGTGTTTTCCTCATCGGATTATTTCCCGCTTTTGCCGTGGGTGTTTTTGTATTGGGGGGGTACTTTTTTGCGCGGTGCTTCCGCGCCCGCTGCACCGCGCAGCCCGGCCTGCCGCCCAAAGCCCTGCGCCCCCCTGTGCGCCGTGGGCAGCCGCACGCTGCTGATTTATATGCTGCACCAGCCGGTGATTTACGGTGCTTTGCTGGGGCTGCACGCATTGGGGTTGGCATAAAGTTTGGGTAAAGAAAAAAGAAGAAAGAATAATGAATAATGGATGTGTGCCGCCCACGGCGTCACATTTTAACCAAGTCAGTTGCTCCGGCAAAAAGCATTCCAGCCAGAGCAGCCAACCTATTTTATTTGCGCCGCTGCGGGCGGCGCACCAGCATTATTCTTTATTCATTATTATTTATTATTTTGTATAAACTATTGCCCAGACCCCGCGTATGAGGGCAAAAAACTGAACTTTTTATGAAATTTCAAAAAGTGGGCCAGAACGCGTAAAATCGTGGTTGACAGGAGCCTATAAAGTATAGTATAATTTCAGTTACTGGTTGATTGTAATTTTGATTGACCGGCAAACTCCTGTCTCAGACCAAGGGAGGGAAAAAGATGTCGGAGATCCGTGTCAAAGAGGGCGAATCCCTTTGAGAGCGCCCTGCGCCGTTTCAAGCGCAGCACTGCCCGCAGCGGTGTTCTTGCTGAGGTGCGCAAGCGCGAGGCTTATGAGAAGCCGTCTGTGCGTCGCAAGAAGAAGTCCGAAGCCGCCCGCAAGCGCAAGTTTAAGTAATCCGGAGCCATCGCAGCGGCTATGCCGCCGTTTTCGATAACCGTGTTTACCCAAAGGAACGGCAGAACAGGTTCGCAGAGATGCGGGCCTGTTCTTTCTTTATATCTAAAACCCGGGGTGGCGCTTGCCCGCTGCCCCGCGCTTATAATAAGGTAGTTTGTCTATGCTTCTTACCCCTGAATATATTTTCCGTGCCATTGAGGCCATCACGCCGGAGTTCCTGCGCCAGCACGGTATCACCGCCCTGGTGCTGGATGTGGATAATACCTTGACGGGGGATGGCAGCCAGCAGCTGGATGCCACCGTGCAGCAATGGCTGGATACTATGCGTGCCGCGGGTGTGCGGTTGACGATTGTTTCCAACAATACCGCCGCCCGCGTGCGCCCCTTTGCGGACCGTGTGGGCCTGGCTTGGGTGCCGCTGGCCTGCAAGCCGCTGCCGGTCGGCCTGGCCGTTGCCCGCCGCCGCCTTTGGCGTTCGCAAAAATCAGATGGCCATGGTGGGCGACCAGATCTTTACGGACCGCCTTGCCGCGGGGCTGTACGGCATCCCCTGCCTGTATACCATGCCGCGTGGGGCGACCACCAGCGCGGTGTGCAGTTCAAGCGCAGGTTTGAACCCTACTGGCTGGACCGGTATTACCAAAAAGGGGGCCGCCTGTATGAGTGAAGCACCGCGCTTTGGCACGGCTGGGCTTTCGGACAGCTACCGTGTCCGCAGCTTTGACCCGCAGGCCATGGCGGAGTATACGGCTTCCTTTGGGCTGACGGCGTTTGAATACCAGTGTGGGCGCGGTGTGCGCCTGGGGCTGGATAAAGCCGCCGCCTTAAAAGAAGCGTTTGATGCAAAAGGCATCACTTTCTCGGTCCATGCGCCGTACTACATCAGCATGAGCAGCCTGGAGGAGGACAAGCGGCTGAACAGCGTGAACTATCTGCTGCAAAGCTGCGCACTGGTCAAGGCACTGGGCGGCCGCAGGGTCATCTTCCACGCGGGCAGCTGCGGCAAGCAGAGCCGGGAAGCCGCACTGGAAAGGCGCTGGACACCATGCGCCGCGCCGTTCAGGCCGTGGATGAAGCCGGTTATGGCGACTGTATCCTTTGCCCTGAAACGATGGGCAAGGTGAACCAGCTGGGCACGCTGGATGAAGTGCTGGCCCTTTGCAGTGTGGATGAACGCATGATTCCCTGCGTGGATTTTGGCCACCTGTATGCCCGCAGCCAGGGCACCGAGCTGAACGATGAGACCGCCCCGGCAGATTACGCCGCCATCCTGGATGCCATTGCCGCAGCCTTGCCGGGGGGAGCGGGCCAAAAAGTTCCACGCGCATTTTTCCCGCATTGCCTACACCAAGGGGTGGGGAAAAATGCCACCTGACTTTTGCGGATACCGAGTTTGGCCCGCCGCCTGCCCCGCTGATGCAGCTGCTGAAAACCCGTGGCCTGGCGCCCACCATTATCTGTGAATCCGCCGGAACCCAGGCCGAGGATGCGGCGGCGCTGAAAAACTGTATGAACAAGGCTGAGAAAGCCCAAAAACAGCCAACAAAAGCCGAAAAAAACCAAAATATCACCCGAAAATCCCGCTAACCTCTTGCAATACTGGCGCTTTTCGGGTAAAATACTTACAGGTATGACAATGCAATGGCATTGCTTGATGGGCGGCGGGGCCGCTTTTTCAAACAGGCCCGATTCTAAAATTATGGAGGAGTTCCTATATGATCTCTGCAGGCGAATTTCGTAACGGTGTAACTTTTTGAGCAGGACGGCCAGGTCCTTCAGGTCGTTGAGTTCCAGCATGTTAAGCCCGGCAAGGGCGCTGCTTTTGTGCGCACTAAGACCAAGAACGTGATTACCGGTTCCGTTGTTGAAACCAGCTACAACCCGACCGCTAAGTTCCCCCAGGCTTTCATTGAGCGCCGTGAGGTTACCTACTCTTACGAGGATGGCGACCTGTACTACTTCATGGATAATGAAACCTACGAGCAGATCCCCGTTGCCGCTGCCGATGTGCCGGAAAACTTCAAGTTCTGCAAAGAAAACGAAATCTGCAAACTGCTGTCCTACAAGGGCAAGGTTTTCAGCGTTGAAATCCCCAACTTCATCGAGCTGGAAGTTACCGAGACTGAGCCTGGCTTCAAGGGCAACACCGCTACCAACACCCTGAAGCCCGCTAAGGTTGAGACTGGTGCCGAGATCCGCGTGCCCCTGTTCATCAACGAGGGCGACAAGATCCGCATCGATACCCGCACCGGCGAGTATATGGAGCGCGTCTGATCTTAAAACAAATGGCCGGGCCGTGGTTTTTGCCGCGTCCCGGCTTTTTTGAAAATTGCAAAAACAAACACCCTGTTTACAGTGCGTGAAGGAGGTTTTCCCTTATGGCTATGGATCTGAATGCAAAGGCCGCTTACATCCGCGGTATGATGAAAGGGATGGAGTTTGACCCCACCACCCAGGAAGGCAAGATCATTGTTGCAATGATGGACCTGCTGGAAGAGATGGCCGATGTTGTGAGCGAGCATGACGATGCCCTGGATCAGGCTTTTTGACGAGCTGGACGCCATTGATGAAGATATGGATGATCTGGTGGACAGCATCTTCGGCGATGACGATGAGGACGAAGATGAGGACGAGGATGACGACGGCGCATTTGAAACCAGCTATGAAGTCACCTGCCCCAACTGCGGTACCGTCAACATTGTGGATGAAGACACCCTGATGGACAGCGATAAGATCGTCTGCGCAGAGTGCGGCGCAGCTTTCGATGTGGAAGTTCTGCCCGACGATGCCGAGATGCCCGCCGATGCAGAAGCCGAAAGTACCGATGTGACCATCGAGTAAGCGGTTAAGTGCACAAAATAGAATAACAGATAGAAAATCACCCCTGTGGCTGGATTATTCTGGCCGCAGGGGTGATTTTTTGATTATTGGGGAAGAAAGTAATTTGCAGCGAGGTTGCAAACGATGCCATAAACCTGTAGACGATGTGTAGGGGACGATGCTTGACCGTTCCGAAACCGTAAGACAATATATCATTATAAAATTTGTGATGCTCAATGATGTAAAAGCTCCGGCGTGGTCAGGTAGCAACGTCCTGCGGCACAGGGATGAAGTACAACAAAAACAGCCCGGTCCAAACGGACAGGGCATTGTGGGTTCCTGTTTACTTTTTCTCGTTCTTCAGCTGGTTGCGCAGCATGATATCGCCAAAGGTCAGGGCGTTGAACAAACCGCCGGCCTTGTTGGCCTGGCGCACAATGCGCGCCGGCAGAGGCTTGCTTTCATCGGTGGAAAGCAATACAATGTGAACCTTATCGGCCACGTCGGCATTGCCTTCCTTTTTTGGTGGTCAGCACCTGCAGGTACACAACATAGGGATCATGCATAGAACCATAGTAAATATCGTTGCCGCAGCGCACCAGCGGGCGGCCCTTATAGGTCAGACTGGGGGTAAAAGCCATCTCTTACAACCTTCTTTTCGCTGTTGTTGTATCCGAAAAGCCGAAAATATAGCCTGTTCCTACAAACACAGCCGGATTTTTGCGTTAAAAGTCCTTGGAATCCACAAAAGGATTCCGGCGGCTTTTGCCTTAAATCCGTCTTGCGTTTGCGAAATATGCGTCATTTTCTTTGTTTTCAGCTACACCTTAATCAATAAAAAATATTATACCATACAAGATAGGGGATTACAAATCTAATTTTTCGCTTTCGATCTTTTCTTCGTTCAAGGCAACGCGCTGGGTCAAAATGCGCACCTTGCTGTCCAGCTGACTGAGCCGGATGGACATAAAAAACTGTTTGGCCAGCAGCAAAAAAGATGATGACGATATAAACAAAATTGATGGGGCTCTGGAACCCAAGCAGATACGCCGCCCAGTAGGCAATGCCGGGAAAGATGGCCAAAATCAGCAGAATGCCGCTGAACAGAAGCCAGAAAATGGTATCTTCGATCTGCACCTTAGCCAAACGCACGCGGCGCAGAATATAGGTTGCGGTGATCAGGCTGCCCAACACAAGGCATACACGGATAATTGGCTGATCAAACATGGCTTACAGGCTCCTTTCCGGGTAAGGCGTTTCGGTGTCCCGCTTGCGGAACCACTGAATCAGCAAAATGGAGATGGACATTTTGACCATATATTCAATGCTGCGCCAAAAGGTCAGGTAGCTTTGACCGGCCTCGCGCTCGCCCATCGTAACTTGTACTTCGCGCACCACAGCGCCGTTTTTGATCAGGTAACTGATGGTATCCGGCTCCGGGCCATAGTTCAAATTTTGGGCAAATTCTTCCACCATGGCGCGGTTGAACAGCCGCATGCCGCTGGTGGGGTCGCAGATTGCACGGCCGGTGGTCAGCCGGATGGACCAGCTGATGATGTAACTGCCCAGCATGCGCAGGCTTTTGGGCTTTTTCACCGTTAAAAAGCGGCTCGCCAATCACGATGTCGGCCCCGCTTTCCAGCTCTTCCAGCATGGCGGCGATATATTCCGGTCGGTGCTGGCCGTCAGCATCCAGCTGCATGGCGCAGTCATACCCGTTTTCGGCGGCATAGCGCAGCCCGGTCTGGAATGCACCTGCCAGCCCCAGGTTGACCGGCAGATCGATCAAGCGGAACCCATGTTCCCGGCAGATGGCCGCGGTTTTATCACGGCTGCCATCGTTGACTACAACATAGTCATACTGCGGGTAGTTCTTGACAATGCCGTTGACGACCTTGACAATATTGGCTTCCTCATTATATGCAGGAATAACAATCAGCAATTTTGACATAACAAATGTTCCTTATCCACTTGCCCGGCAAACACCGGGCAGATGTCAGCTTTGGTTTATGATCCCCATCATTTTATCAAATACGGCATCCCATGTAAAGTGCGCGTACACATTGCGGTACGCCGCCTCGGCACAGGCATGGGCGCGGGCGGGATCATCCAGCAGGGTCTGCAGCCCGGCGCGGATGGTTTCCACCGTGGCGTCCTGTGGCTGGCCGGGCAGCACAATGCCGTGGGTATCGTCCGGCAGCAGCTCCGGTTCCAGCGGTACGGGTGCACACGATGGGGCAGCGGCAGGCCGCGGCTTCCAGCAAGGTGGTGGGAAAGCCCTCGGCATACCGGGTGGGCAGACAGTATACATCTGCCTGCCGCAGCAGCTGAACCACCGCATCATGCGGCAGGGCACCGGGGGTAACGGCCCCAAGGTCCACCAGTTCCTGCTGCTGCGGACCGCTGCCAGCCGCCACCAGAACAACGCCCGGCAGCTGGGCCACGGCCTGGGCTAATAATCCGGCGCCCTTTTCGGGAATCAGGCGGCCCACAAACAGCACGATCTTACGGTCGCCAAGGTTCAGCTTGGCGCGCCAGTCTGGCGCGTGGGCGGCTTCCTGTTCCAAAGCAGCGGGGTCAATGGCGTTGGGCATGGTTCCTGCAGCCGTAATGCCAAAGGTGTGCAGCCAGCGGCAGGCAGCGGCGGAAACGCCATAGAACGGCGCGCCGGTGCCGCGCACCAGGCGGCAGGCAACCTGCTCATACAGCCGCCCGCAGGCCCCCAGCAGGCCGCTGCCCATCGGCATGTATCCGGTGGAATGGTCAATAACCAGCATGGGGATACCGCGGCGCTTGGCCGCGCGGGCAGGCCCCAGACGCTTTGGGTGTACATGCGGGTCTGCACCACGCAGAAATCGGGCTTTTGCGCCCAGATTTGCGCGGTCAGCGCGTCAAAGCGCGCCCCCGGCTTGATGACAGGAAAGCGCCCGTTCATGACAGGCCAGACGGGCAGGCGGTAAATTTCAATGCCATCCCCGTCAATTTCGTGCTCCGGCAGGTTGGGCAGAGCACTGGTAACCACAATGGCGCGGTGCCCGGCGGCAACAGTGCGGCGGGCGAGGTTCCAGGTGTAGCGCTCCACACCACCCACCGTGGGCAGGTACTGCGCAGAAAAATAACAAATCGTCATCGGGCAATCACCGCAAGCATGGCGTTCAGCAATACCCCGGCGTTGACTACGCACAGGCAGCAGACCAGTGTACAGGCGGACTGTTTGCCGCTGGCAACCTGGACCCGGCGGGGCAGGCAGGTAAGCAGGAACAACGGCAGCACGGGCAGAAGATACCGCCCCTGGAAGCCGTAAACGGTCTGGTAATAGGTCGGGGTCCACACAAAGCAGCCGGCAAAGGCCAACGCGGCGCACAGCAGCGCGGCCAGCGCACACCACACCCGGTAGCGCCCCTGGGGCAGCCCCGGCACGGGAACATCCTGCGCCGGAACGGCGGCATACCACAGCAGCAGGTAGAGCGCCAACACCCAGAACCAGGCCAGGTCCAGCGAGCTGTAGCTTAAGCTGCCGCCCACAAGGCCGCGCACCCAGTTGTCGGCATCCTGCACCACGCTGCGTACCAGCAGCATAGCCACGGCGGGCAGATTGTGCAGAATGTAACCGGGGGTAAAGGTGGTCTGGTCTTCCTCGCTGGGGTGCTCTGGCTGTCCCGCACGGTACGGACAGCTTCGATCTCTTTGATCAGCACATTGCGGTCCAGCGGGTAGCGGTCATCCTCCACGCCGGGGTAGATCTGGCAGGCGGAAAGCAGCTCTGCACATTCATCACTGCTGAACATGGACTTGAAAAAGTCTCGGCGGTCAGCATTGGCCAGCCGTTCCCGGCACATTTCGGCGTCGGTGGTCATCAGGTCGCGGTCCAGGTAAACCAGGGAAGCCGCACTCATGAATTCATCATCGGTCAGGCTGGAATGCTCCACTTCCTCCGGGCTGAAGAAAAAGCTCTGACCCAGAACGGCGGCGGTCACATCGCCCTCCTGCAAGGCCTGCACCCAGAACTCCAGCTCCTTCTGCGGGATCTCGGTCACGCCCTCCACGCAGTAATACAGGCGGCGCACAAAGTTGGAAGCCGTGTTTTCGCGGTACTCGGCAGGCATGTTGGCAAACCGGTTGGAGGTTTTGCCGTCACCCGCGGCAGGGGCGGCATGCAGGGTACGATTGTCAGCTGCCTCTGTTGCTGTATAAGAAACCGCGGCAGCCGGGGTAGAACCCTGTGCGGAGGTGGTTTCCGTCTGGGTAGTCTGATTTTCAAACCCGGCAGAACCGGCCACCGAGGTGACCAGCACAGCGCGGTTGATGCTGAGCGCCAGCAGCACGCATCCGGCCAGATAAGCGGCTTTTTTGGTTGCGGCGCTCTGGCCAAAGCGGCTGTTGGGAATCAGCAGGAACAACGCTGCCAGCGGCAGGTAAACCAGTTTGGCCGGTGCCAGCAGGATGCCGAACACCGCCAGCGGCAGCCACAGCCGCACCGGCAGCACCGTGCCGTCCTTGCAGCCAAAAATCGCCTGCATACACAGCGCAGTAAAGGCAAACGCCAGCCCCAGCAGCAGGGAATCCCGGCTGAAAGAAGCCGCCAGATGCAGCGTCATGGGCAGCAGGCCGCCGCAGCGAATACCCGCCTGCCAAACGGCGCAGCTTTAACGGCCAGCGCCGCTAACAAAGCGAACACAATTAAATTTGCTGTGCGCCCCAGCATCAGCGCCGGAACAAAGCCAAGGTGAAAAACATATGCCAGGAACACCGCTGCCGCGCTGAACAGGTACAGCGTGGGATTGCGGTCGGTCTGCAGTTCTTCCAGCGCAGTGTGGCTGTCAAAACTGTCAGGGGTGGTGGTGAACAGGTTTTCGCTCAGTTCCTGCCAGCTGAACACGGTGGTCTTTTCGTTTTGCAGCAGGGGGTCAAAGTCGTGCTCGCGGCGGTAGGTCATATCCAGCGGCACATTGCCCATCCGCCATTCATCCGGCGAGAGCATGTTGGCCCATTTGCAGGCTAAAGTAAAGGACTGGTTGATGTGGTATTTTTCGTCCGGTGCGGCATAGGGCGGCAGCACAAAGCTGTACAGCATGCCAAAGCAGAGCACCAGCACAAACACCAGCCGGTGCAGCGGCATGCGGCCCCGCATGGCAAAATAAATGCCAAGGAACACCACAACGCTGGCCAGCAGCCCGACCAGCAAAAAGAACCGGGTCAAAAATCCGCCAATCTGTTTGTAAGTCACCAGCAGCGCCAGCGTGCCGTCCACGGCTTCGCCGTTTACGGTAAAGGTATCGTTCCACAGCACAGCGCCGTTGCTGCAGCCCACAGTCAACCGGCCGGAACCGGTATACTCCGGTTTCAGGGTCACGCGGTAGCGGCGGCCTGCGCTGCCGGTCACGGGGGTATCCAGCCCCATGCCGGTGTACTGCCCGGCCACAATGTTCGCCATATCGCCGGTGGAGCGGGCCAGCACCTCGCCGGTGTCGGCATCGGCAAGTTCCAGGTGCAGCTCACCGGTGGGTTGGCCGTTGCTGGTGCCAAACACAAAGGCCATGGCCAGCAGGTCATTGTCGGTATCAAAGGTCTGGGCAGCGCCGTTGGCTTCGCCCAGCTCGGCGCTGTACTGGCTGTAATCATCGCTGATGCGCTCCGACAGGCTCTTGTCATTGTTGGGGCGCACCGCGGCCAACCAAACCAGCACCACGGCCAGCAGGCAGGCAGCAGCGGCGCACAAGGCGGTGCCCAGCGGGCTTTTCAGAAAATCCTTTATTTTGCTCATACGGGCTCCTCCCGGTTTTGGTGGTTCAGCGTTCAGGGGGTGTCCAAAACAAACACCGGAATATTTAACGTTTCAGCCGCACCCATCAAATCTTTGCGCCAAAGGCTTTTTTTACGGCGGCAGGCAGGCGGCCGTCCCGCAGCAGGATCTCTTCCACCGTGCCGCGCACAGCGCCCTCGCCGCCTTTTTGGCGGCAGATGAAATCCGCCCGCCCCAGCACAGGGCCGGCAGCATCGGCCGGGCAGGCCACAAAGCCGCACAGGGCCATGGCGGTCAAATCGTTCAGGTCATCGCCGCAATAGGCAACATCCTGCTTGGTCAGGCTGTGCTCAGCCATAAACCTGCTCAAAAAAGGCGGCTTTGTCGTGTACGTTCTGGAACAGATAGTCAATGTGCAGGTCCTGGGCACGGTGGCGCACGGCTTCACATTCGCGCCCGGTGCAGATCATAACCTGCATCCCTGCCGCGCGGGCCAGCACGATCCCGGCCCCATCCTTGATGGCAAATTTTTTCAGTTCATTGCCGGTGGAATCATAGTACACGCCGCCGTCTGTCATGGTACCGTCTACATCCAGAACCAAAAGTCGAATCATGGGCAAACCTCGTTATTTTGCGTATTCGCTGGGGGTGATAAAGGTCACATCCAGCCCGCAGGCTTTGATGGCACCTGCCATGGCGGTGTTGAACGCAGCTCCGCGCCCGGTGTGAGCGTGCAGCAGGCTGTCGGCATAGGCGGGGGCACCGGGCTTGTAGCCATCGGCCCCGGCCAGCAGCACGACCTTGGCACCGCACAGCCGCAGCAGCCGCAGCAGCATCAGTACACTGTTGCTGCCAAAGGATGCATTCTGCACATCCGGGGCAGCCAGCCGGTCATAATTGACCACCAGCGCCCCCTGCGGCAGCGGCCGCAGGTTGGAGGTGAGCACAACAGGGCAGGGCAGGGCAGCAAGGTCCAGCTTTTCAAACCGCTTGCTGTTGGTAAAAATGCATAATCCGGCTGGCAGAACGCCGGGCAGAAGTTGGCTGAAACAATGCAGTCCGCCTTGGCGGCGGCCACAGCATTGCGCCCGGTTTCGTCCACCAGGCTGGCACCGGGGGCCAGCACCAGCACGGTCTTGCCGCCAAACGCGGTGCGCAGGGTATCCAGCGCGGCGGTGTCGTCAATGGCGCGGTTCTGGTATTCGCGGTACAGGCGGTCGGCATAGTCTTTATCGTATGCGGTGGCCTTGCTGCGGTCAAAACCGGCCAGAATATGGTTGATGTCCCGGTTGGTCAAATCGCCTTTGTCCAGATAATGCTCGGCGTAATCGCGGTGCAGGTTGTACCGTGCGCTCAGGAAGTAAGCCGGGGTGTAACCCCAGGCTGTCACGCCTTTCAGCGGGGCGATATGGTCCTGGATGGCGTCCATCATCTCGTCAATGTCATAATGGCAGCCAAGGGTCTCGTTCATATAGTCGGCAATCAGCTCAATGGGCAGGTTGCCGGGAATGCGCCCCATGCCCATCAGGCTCGCCGTCCACAGTGGTATCGCGGCCCAGGTGCTTGTCCAGAAATTCCTGCGCCAGGCAGAAAGAGAGCGCCATGTTCTCATGCAGGTGCAGCCCCACGCGGATATCCGGGGCCAGGTTGTGGTCCACCAGGCTGACGATGCGCTCTAAGTCACGCCGCCGCATGCTGCCGAAGGTATCCACAATGGAGAACTGGTACGGGTGAATCTCGTTTACCTGGTCTAAAAATCCACAGCAAGTCTTTGTCGGCATAGCCCATAATGTTGATGGGGTTGATGGACAGCTTGTACCCGCGGGCCTTGACTTCGCGGGCAAAATCCATGCCTTCGCGGATATCGTAATCGTGGGCGGTAATGCGCAGCATCTCAATGCCGTGCCCCTCATAAGGGGACAGCTTGGCAATATCATAATTGAGCGCATGGCCATGCCGCTGTACATGGTGCTGCCGGTGTGGGCAGGCAGCAGTCTGTTCAGCTCTTCAATGGTGTTGCAGACGGTCACATCGGGGTTGTAGCCATCCACATTGCGCAGAAAGCCCACTTCCACAATGTCAGTCCCGGCGCGGGTCAGCGAGGCGATAATATCTTTGGCTGCAGCAAAGCCCCAGTTCCAGCTGTTCACATAGCCGCCATCACGCAGGGTGCAGTCCAACAGTTTAATATCGGGCATTTATTCTTTTCCTTTCAGGATTTCGCTCACAAGGGCAAGGTCCTTGGGGGTGTCAACGCTCACAGTCTTGTACGGGCTGACGATGGCATGTACCTTGTGGCCGTTTTCCACAAAGCGCATCATATCGTTCTCTTCGGCTTTTTCCAGAATGGACTTCGGTGTTTCGTGGTAGAACGCCAGCGCCCGGCGGGAGAGTACAGCTGGATGCCGGTCACCTTCTCGTATTCAAAATCCAGCGTGCCTTTGGGGTAGGGAATGGGGCTGCGGGAGATCATCAAAATTTCCCGTGCGGCGTTGGTCACGACCTTCTGGTTGGAAAAATCGATCACATCCGCGGGGTGCTCCATCCGGTTGGTCAGCACGGCGACATAATACGGGTCCTCCGGCAGGGTATCCGGCAGAATCAAATCAAACGCCTTTACGTTGATCAGCGGCTCGTCACCCATGATCTGCAGATACAGGTCGGCTTCTACCTTGGTGGAAACCTCCCAGATGCGCCCGGTGGGGTGTCATGGTCGGGGCTGGTCATGCAGTATTCCATGCCGTAGGTGCGGCAGGCTTCGGCAATGCGCTCATCGTCGGTGGCGATAAACACATCATCGAGCTTTTTGCACTTTTTGGCTTCCTGGTACACCCACCAGATCATGGGCTTGCCCAAAATATCCGCCAGCGGCTTGCCCGGCATCCGCGTGCTGGCATAACGGGCGGGAATAACGCCGATAAGTTTCATAGTAAGCAACCTCCTAAAAGAAGCATTGGCTCCCCTTTGAGGGGAGCTGTCCGCGCAGCGGACTGAGGGTGGTTCCCTAAGAAAGAGTTATAGGGCAATACCGCATAATTCTAAGTGCCGATACGGCGAGCGAGGTGCGGCAGATGCCAAGCCAAAAGCGCAGATAATACTGATGTCTTATCGAGCATTTTGGCAACGCAGATGCCGTGCCGCAGCTGCCGGAGCGGTGCTTGCCGCAAGGCGGGAATTGTGCGGTGTTGCCATAGATTGTTATGAAAATCTATTTGATATCCGCATCAGAATCGTACGCTCAATTTCGGCTGCAACACCCTCCAAATTGAGAAGAACGTCCCGGTTGGAAAAACCGCAGAACAAAAAATACCAAACGCCTGCAAATAAGCAGTTCGGGCAGCATCCTGCTGCTGCCCCTGCGGTTCGTAATGCTGCGAACCGTCAATTTCAACTGCCAACTGAGCAGAAGCACAATAAAAATCAAGGATATAGGGCCCAACGCTCTTTTGGCGTGTGAATTTGTAGGGGCAGGGACGCAGATATTCATACCATAATTTGCGCCCGCATCGGTCATATTTTTGCGCAGAGAACGAACATAGGCAAGATTGTTGGAATTATGCGGCAGGCGCATAGAATGGTACGTCCCCTTCCGGCTTATCATTTAGGCGGCAGTAAGGGAGCCACCTCCGACCTCGCTTGCGCTCGGCCACCTCCCCTCAAAGGGGAGGCATTACCCCTGTACCAACTTTTCTGCCTCTTCCAGCCCCACAAACACCTTTTCTTCCGCAGCGGTAAAGCCGCGCAGGACCCAGCTTTGCACGGTGACGGCGCGCTGGAATTTGAAGGGCAGGCAGAAATTGAGAACCTCGCTTGGCATGGTGCGGGGCAGGATAACAGCAGTAGGGAACAGCTTGAATAATCCGTGGTATCCCGCGGGTGGGTTTTGATAAACAGCGGTTCTGTGCAGTATTTCTTGGCAACAGCCGCAAACATGGCGTCCTGGGTGGGCTGATCCATCAGGCCGTCCAGCACAAAGCTGCGGGGCAAAAGCAGGCAGGCACCCTGCACATGCTCCGGCAGGGGAACGGCCAAAAACACCCGGCGGATGATGGCTTTTTCTTCCTCCATCAGGCTTTCCAGTAGCTGTGCTTTGGATACCGTTACCAGCTTGTCTACGCCAAAAATGCTGCACCGCGCGGCGTCTTCGCTTTCCACCGTGCGGCAGCAGGGGCTGTCGCCCCAGTAGCGGTAGTGGCCGCGGGGGTTGGTGCGCTGCTCGTCCAGCAGGTGCTGGTCAGGGTCCAACGTGCCGCCAAAGGTATCTTCGCACAGGGTATAAACCCGGCGCTCCCGCTGCAGGTAGCGCCCTAAAGCGCTCCAGTCATTGCTGATGTACACATGCCCCTTTGGGCAGCGTAAAATATGGCTTGCGGAACGGGTGGCGCAGGCGGTAAAAGTCGCTTTCGCTGTTCTGTGCGTCCAGCTTTTCCTCGTCCACGATCAAAACAGCGTCCCACAGATCCGGCGCGGCGTCCAGCAATTTAGCGCGCAGGGTTTCGGCTTCCGGCACACAGGTGCTCAGCACAAGGGTGGACTTGCCGGGGCGGCTGCGCAGCGCGCGCACCAGCGCGATTAACACATGATACAGCGTGTGGCAGATGAAAATATCACCCATCGTATCCATTCTCCAACACTTTGACCGGCGGGAAGTGGATGCGGCCCCAGCCCGGTGCCCATTCCGGCATGGTCAAATCGCCGGAGGTTACCTCAAACGCAAACTCGGTCACTGGCTTGTCCAGGCAGACAGCCTGGGTCAGCACGCCGTCAAACACATCCACATAGAAGAAATACTGGCCTTCGCCCAGCAGGCTGGGGTCAAACTCAAACTCGGTGGTATACAGCTTGCCGGGCACAGCGGCGCCCAGGTTGACCGGGTGGGTAATGCCCACGGGGGTCGAATCCCGGAAATGCAGGTTCAGCTTTAAGTGTACCCCGGTAAACGGCTCCGAAACACGCCAGGTAATGCGCACCCGAATTTTTTCGGTGTCCGCAAACACACTGGATTCCTTGCCCACAAAGTCCAGCGTTTCCAGCCGCATCCGCTTGCCTGCACTGGCGTTCATGCGGGAAACATCCAGCAGGTCATAGTGGACCACGTTCACATCGGTGGCTTTCCATATACACGGCAATGGCCTGTTCTACATCGCCGTCAAAGATCACGCGGCCCTGGTCCAGCACCACGCAGCGGGTGCACAGTTGGCGGATGGTGCTCATGTTGTGGCTGACGTACAGGACGGTGCGGCCCTCCTGCCCGGCAACATCGCTCATTTTGCCCAGGCATTTCTGCTGGAACTTCATATCGCCCACGGCCAGCACTTCGTCCATTACCATGATCTCGCTGTCCAGGTGGGCGGCAACGGAAAACGCCAGCTTGACGAACATGCCGCTGGAATACCGCTTGACGGGGGTATCAATAAAATCTCCGCACTCCGAAAATTCAATGATCTGGTCGATCTTGAATCGACCTCGGCGCGGGTCATGCCCAGAATAGCGCCGTTCATGTAGATGTTCTCGCGGCCGGTCATCTCGTTGTTAAAGCCGGTGCCCACTTCCAGCATGGAAGCCACCCGCCCGCGCAGCCGGATCTCGCCCTCGGTGGGGGCGGTAATGCGGGACAAAATTTTGAGCAGGGTGGATTTGCCTGCGCCGTTGCGGCCGATAATGCCCAGCGCTTCGCCTTTGTACACGGTCAGGTCCACACCGTTCAGCGCCATAAAGGTTTTGCCAAACAGGCGGGCGTCCGTGCCGATCACGGTGTTGGGGTCCTCTTTGCCGCGCACACGGGCCCACCAGCTTTGCAGGTCATGCGTCAAAGTGCCGCCGCCGATCTGGCCCAGTTTGTATTGCTTTTTTCAAGCCCGATACCTGAATGACGGGTACGCGCTGGTTTTGTGCATGTGTCTGGTTTTCCATCTGCGCCCCTCCTTACACGGTATCCATAAAGGTTTTTTTCAATGCGGCTGAACAGCACCACGCCCAGCACAAGGGCGGCTGCGGTAACAATCAGGCTGTAGATCAGGTCGCCCACTTCCACGGTGCCGGTGCCAAAGGGTGCCCATGCGGAACACCTCGATCGGTGCAGTCATCGGGTTCAAGCGCATCAGCATCTGCAGCCGGGGGATTCCTCCAAGCTGGAAAGGGGATAGACCACAGGCGAAATGTACATCCACAGCTGCACGCCAAAGCTCACAGCAATGGCAAGGTCACGGTACTTGGTGGTCAGGGCGGAAACGATAATGCCCACGCCCAGGCCCAGCAGCATGACTTCCAGCACCACCAGTGGAACGGCAAACGCCCAGGCCGTCAGGTGTACACCGGACCCGGTCACGGCAAAGTAGACCCAGAACAGAATGTACATGACAAACTGGATAAAGAAGTTGATCAGGCTGGTCAATACCTGGCTGATGGGGGTGGTAAGCCGTGGGAAATATACCTTGCCGAACACCTGGCTGTTGGCCACAAAGGTGTTGGCCGTGCCGTTGATGCAGGAGGCAAAAAAAGGTCCACACCGTATTGCCTGCCATGTAGAACAAAAAGCTCGGCGTACCGTCCGTAGAAAGCCCGGCAATGCCGCCGAACACCACGTTGAACAGCACCGTGGTGATAAGCGGGTTCAGGATGATCCACAGCGGCCCCAGGATGGTCTGCTTGTACATGACGGTAAAGTTGCGCTTGACGAACATGACAATCAGGTCACGGTAGCGCCACAGCTCTTCCAGGTCCACATCAAACCAGCCGGTGCGCGGCCGAATGATGGTGGTCCATTGCGTGTTATCCCCGGCAGGGGTCTGGTTGCGTTGCTCTGCCATAAAAAAGCCCTTTCAAAAATAGATATTTCAGGGGAATCCCCGATACATACTTATAGACAATTCATTGTACCATAATCCGCGGTAAAAACAATGTTTGCACTGTGCAGAAAGCGCTGCCAAAACAAAAAGCCGCCCTGCAGGCCCGGAACAGGGGATGCAGAACGGTTCAAAGAGTTTATTTTGCGGTCAGCCTGCGCCAGCCGGTGCGCAGCAATGTCCAGCAGCCCAAGCAGCAGCAGGGAAAGCAGGATGTCCCACCCGATGCGGCAGGGCAGCGTGAACAGAAGGCGGTCTTTTTGCCAGATGGCACTGGTAAACACATCCATATGGTGCACAAAGAACAGCCACAGGCTGTGCCGCCCCAAAAAGCTGAGCGCCGGCCGCAAAGCGTTATTGGCGTTCAGTTCACGGCACAGATGGCAGAAGATCCAAATGCCGCATACACTGATGGAAGCGCACAAAATGTAATTGGAGTATGTGCGGGAAGCAAGTTCAATATAAATGCCCTGCTGGCAGCACCATGTCCAGGGGATCAGCATGGCAAGGAAAAGCGGGACCCGGTAACGGTCCAACAGTGCCTGATGCTGGCGGAACAGCTGCCCCAATGTGAGGTACATGACAACGACCATTGCAACATCCAGACATTGGGGAAGATACTGTACCTGCCCGATGTATGCCCCGAACAGCATGACAATGAAACTGACGGCAAAATCCCCTTTGGGGAACAAAAGCCCCAGCAGCTCCCAGATCAGCTTGCCCCAGAACAGTGCAAACAAAAACCATGGCATGCCGCAGCTGGGAATGCCGTCGGCAGGGTTACCGCTGGCCCAGAACAGGGGGTGATGGCATTGTAGCGGGCAATATCCCACAGGTTGGTCAGGCTTCTGTCATCAGAAATGAAAAAGTTCAGCAAAACGTTGAACACCTGCACCACACCCAGCACGGGAACGATCAGTGCAACAAAGTCCTTCCTGACCCGGCGGGCAAAACCCTGCCAGGTATCCGGGCGGCGGGCCGTATAGCCGGTCAGAAAGAAAAAGGCCGGCATGTGGAACGAAAAAATGAAATTGCGCATCAGGTTGCCGTAGGGCAGGGTGTGCCCCAAATCACCAGAATCATGCACAGACCTTTGGCGGTATCAATCCAGTCAATGCGCTGGCGCACGGCAGGGTGCGGAGCGGCGGATTGTTGAACAGCAGTCATACGGCGGTCTCCTTCGGTCTGGACATCACTGCTGCTTGGGCGGGTTCTTTTTCTGTTTGTCATTGCAGTGTTCCTGGCAGCTGGCGCAGTTGCCGGTGCAGCCGCCGTGCCAGCCCTTTTTCGCTGTTGGCAATAAAACCGATGGCAACGCCGAGCAGAACAAAAAATAATAACCAGAACAAGGATACTTTGAAGTGACATGGAAAAAACCTCCCTATGGGTTAAGCGAAAACAAAGTGACAGGTGAATACGCTGCCCTTATGCCAACCCCAGCAAAACCCCTACACAGTGCACGGCAAACGCCACAACCCAGGCAATGCCGCACTGCATCAGTACCACACCCAGTGCAGCCCGGCCACCGCCCAGTTCCCGCTTGACAGCGGCAATGGCTGCAACACAGGGGGTATACAACAGCGTAAAGATAAGGAAAACCAGCGCAGTAAACGGGTTGAACAGCATGTTCAGCGCGCCGGTATCGCCGCCCAGCAGGACGGTCAGGGTGGAAACAACGCTTTCCTTGGCGGTAAAGCCGGTGATCAACGCAGTGGAAATGCGCCAGTCGCCAAAGCCAAGAGGCTTGAAGATGGGGGTGATCAGGCGCCAACCAAAGCCAGAAGGCTGGAATCCGGGGTGGCAGCAACATTCAGGCGGGTGTCGAACGTCTGTAGGAACCAGATCACGACGGTTGCAACAAAGATAATTGTAAAGGCACGCTGAATAAAATCACGGGCCTTTTCCCCAAATCAGCTGGCCGACGCTTTTGGGCGAAGGCAGGCGGTAGTTGGGCAGCTCCATCACAAAGGGCACCGGTTCACCGCGGAAACAGGTCTGCTTGAGGATCAGCGAATACAGTATACCACACAAAATGCCGAAAAAGATAGAGGAAAATCATGACCGGTGCACGCCATACCCGCGGGAAAAACGCGGCCGTGAACACCGCATAGATGGGCAGCTTGGCGGAACAGCTCATGAAGGGCGTCAGCAAAATCGTCATGCGGCGGTCACGCTCACTGGAAAGGGTGCGGGTTGCCATAATGGCGGGAACCGAGCAGCCGAAGCCCACCAGCATGGGCACAAAGCTGCGCCCGGAAAGGCCGATCTTGCGCAGCAGCTTGTCCATAACAAAAGCCACGCGCGCCATGTAGCCGGAATCTTCCAGAATGGACAAAAAGAAGAACAGGATAACGATCGTGGGCAAAAAGCTCAGCACGCTGCCCACACCGGCAAAAATGCCGTCGATCACAAGGCTGTGCACCACCGGGTTGATCTGATACGCCGTCAGGGCGCGGTCCACAACGCCGGTAAACCAGTCGATGCCAAGGGTCATCCAGTCCGAAAGGGTGGAGCCCACTACGCCAAAGGTCAGCCAGAAAACAAGCGCCATAATGCCCGCAAAACAGGGCAAGGCAGTGTATTTGCCGGTCAGGATCTTATCAATGGCAACGCTGCGCTTATGCTCCAGGCTTTCGCCCGGCTTCACCACCGTGGCGGAGCATAGCTTTTCAATAAAGGTAAAGCGCATGTCCGCAAGGGCAGCTTCGCGGTCCAGCCCGGTCACGGTTTCCATTTCAGCAATGGCGTGGCCCAGTATATCTGTTTCGTTGGGGTTCAGCTGCAGGGCTTTTTCAATCAGGGTGTCTCCCTCCACCAGCTTGTTGGCGGCAAAGCGCAGCGGCAGCCCGGCGGCAGCGGCATGGTCCTCAATCAAATGTGCGACAGAATGGATGCAGCGATGCACCGCGCCCCTGGGGTCTGCTGGGTCACTGCCTGCCGTGCAGAAGTCGATGCGGCCCGGCAGCTCCCGATAGCGCGCCACATGGATGGCATGTTCGATCAGCTCGTCAATGCCCTCATTTTTTGGCGGCAGAAATGGGAACAACCGGAATGCCCAGCATTTCTTCCAGCTGGTTTACCATGATGGTGCCGCCGTTGGCGCGCACTTCGTCCATCATGTTCAGCGCCAGCACCATGGGGGTATCCAGCTCCATCAGCTGCATGGTCAGGTACAGGTTGCGCTCAATGTTGGAAGCATCCACAATGTTGATAATGCCGGACGGGTGCTCGCTCAGGATAAAATCCCGCGTGACAATCTCCTCGTTGGAGTAAGGGGACAGGGAATAAATGCCCGGCAGGTCCGTTACGGTGGCTTCCTTTGTGGTTGCGGATCACACCGTCCTTCCGGTCGACTGTTACGCCGGGGAAATTGCCCACATGCTGGTTCGATCCCGTCAGCTGGTTGAACAGCGTGGTTTTGCCGCAGTTCTGATTACCGGCCAGGGCAAAGGTCAGCGGTGCACCGGCGGCAATGGGGGCGCCGGCTTTGCGCTCGTGGTAGCTGGCGGCTTAGTCCAGCTCGCCAACGCCGGGGTGGGCTACTACCTTGTGGCGCTCTTCGCTGGGGGCGGCGCGGTCCGTTGCGTGCACTCTGTCAATTTCAATTTTCTGCGCATCGGCCAGGCGCAGGGTCAGCTCATAACCACGCAGCTCCACTTCAATGGGGTCCCCCATGGGGGCCGTTTTGCGCAGCGTTACCTCGGTGCCGGGGGTCAGCCCCATATCCAGCAGGTGGTGGCGCAGCTCGCCCTCACCGCCTACCACGCGGATGATTGCATCCTGCCCAATGTGCAGGTCACCTAATGTCAGCATATTGATTCCTCTTTTTTACGGCAAGGTAATGCAAGCCGGTTTATTTCGACTGAAAGGCATGAATTTCGCTCATGAACGCGTAAAGTTTACCACGTTTAACTTACGGCGTCAATATATCAGGAAAAACTGTGAAATGCAGGCTTGAAAATGCACAATTTCTGGTGGGGCGGGCAGCCATCTTGCCGCAAAATGCTGAATTCGATATTTATACATTGACTTTGAATATTTATGTATTATACTAGAATTTATCCTGATGCAGCTCCGGAAAGAGGGAAAGTTCCGCCGCTGCGCCAGGGTGTATCTGAAAAGTCGAAAGTATCGTCTATTTCTACAAACGCAGCCGGATTTTGCGTTAAAAAGCCTTGGGCAATACCGCATAATTCTAAGTGCCGATACGGCGAGCGAGGTGCGGCAGCTGCTAAGCCAAAAGCGCAGATAATACTGGATGCTGCAAAGGTGAGCGCCGCCAGTGGCGGAAACAGCGAACCGAAGCAGGGGCAGCGGTCGCAGAGTGCGAGGGGCTTTTGCCCCCGAAGCACGATGCGAGTACCGCAACCCGACATTATCGAGCATTTTGGCAACGCAGATGCTGTGCCGCAGCCGCCGAAGCGGTGCTTAAGCCGTCAGGCGGGAATTGTGCGGTGTTGCCCTTGGAATCCACAAAGGATTCCTGCGGCTCTTTGCCTTAAATCCTGCTTGTGTTTGCGAAATGTCCGTCATTTTCCTTGTTTTCAGATACGCCTTGAAAATCAGAGAACCATGAACAAAGAAGGTATATTGTAATGAAAAAAGCATTGTCTTTGATGACTGCCGCTGCCTTGGTCCTGAGCCTGGCTGCCTGCGGTTCCACCGCTTCTTCTGCTGCATCTTCCGAAGCCGTTTCCAGCGATGCTGCATCTTCCGAGACTGCTTCCTCTGAAGCAGCCGGCGAGACTGAAACTGCTGAGCTGTCCACCGTTGAGCCGGGCAAGCTGATCATGTCCACCAACGCAGCCTTCCCCCGTACGAGATGACCACCGATTCCGGCGAATTTGAGGGCATCGACATTGAGACCGCACAGGCTATTGCTGACAAGCTGGGCCTGGAGCTGCAGATCGATGATATGGACTTTGACGCTGCACTGCTGGCTGTACAGCAGGGCAAGTCCGATATGGTTATGGCTGGCGTTACCGTTACCGACGAGCGCCAGAACGTGATGGACTTCACCGATTCTTACGCAACCGGCATCCAGTCCATCATCGTCAAGGAAGATTCCGATATTGCCAGCGTGGATGACCTGGCTGGCAAGAAAATCGGCACCCAGCGTGGTACCACTGGCTACCTGTACTGCTCTGACGACTTTGGCGATGAGAACGTTGTTGCTTACGACGACGGCCTGACTGCCGTGCAGATGCTGAACAACGGCCAGGTTGACTGCGTTGTTATTGATAACGCTCCCGCTAAGGAATTTATTGCTGCCAACCCCGGCCTGAAGCTGCTGGACACCGCTTACGTGGAAGAAAGCTACGCAATCGGCATTGGTAAGGGCAACACCGAACTGAAGGATGCCATCAACACCGCTCTGGAAGAGCTGAAGGCCGACGGCACCCTGCAGGCTATCGTGGACAAGTACATCACTGCTGAATAAAGCAGCTTTTTCACAAGTGCCACAGGGAGGTGGCCCGCAGGGGCGCCTCCCTTTTGTTGGCAAGACCGTAAAATAAACGCCCGGTGCCCTGGTGCCGGAACACAGGAAAGGTGTGGAATGCGGATGGCCGCACAATACGAAATGCTGACCCAGCTGGCGAAAGCTGGTACAAAGCTGGATTTCGGGCAGGATCTGTTCGTCAAATTCTACCAGGCATTTATTGCCTCAAACCGCTGGCAGCAATACCTCAAAGGGGTCATCCCCACGCTGTATGTAACGGCAATTGCTTTGACGATCGGCGTGGTGCTGGGCAGCGTGGTTGCCCTGGTGCGTGTTGCGCATGACCAGCAGCGCCGCGGCCACCACGACCCGGCTCTTGCCGTTGCCAACGCTGTATGCAAGCTATACGCCACTGTGATCCGCGGCACCCCATGATGGTGCAGATGCTGATTATGAGCATGGTTATCTTTGCCAACAGCCGCAACTTTACCATGGTCGGCGCGCTGGCACTGGGCATTAACTCCGGTGCGTATGTTTCGGAGATCATCCGCGGCGGTCTGATGGCCGTTGACCCCGGCCAGATGGAAGCCGGCCGCAGCCTGGGCCTGAACTATATGACAACCATGGTGCTGATCGTGATTCCGCAGGCCATCCGCTCGGTGCTGCCTGCCCTGGGCAATGAGTTCATCGTCCTTCTCAAGGATACCTCGCTCATCACCGTTATTGGCGGCAAGGAGCTGCTGTACGCTGCACAGGGCATCATGAACCGTACTTACGAGCCGATGTTCCCGTTGTTCGGCGTGGCGCTGATGTATCTGATTCTGGTTATGATCTTTACCTGGCTGCTTGGCAAACTGGAAGGGAGGCTGGCGAAGAGTGATCGTCGTTAAGGACTTAAAAAAGAACTATAACGGTCTGGATGTGCTCAAGGGCATTGACCTGACCATCAATAAGGGCGATGTTGTCTGCCTGGTTGGGCCTTCCGGCTGCGGCAAGTCCACTTTTCTGCGCTGCCTGACCCGCCTGGAAGAACCGGACGGCGGCACGGTTATGCTGGACGGCAAAGAGATCACCGAACGCGACATTGATGCCACCCGCGCCCAGATGGGCATGGTGTTCCAGCATTTTAACCTGTTCCCCACCTGACGGTGAAAAAAGAACATCACGCTGGCTCCGGTGCGCCTGGGCCGTATGAGCCAGGCTGCTGCCGACAAGCAGGCCATGGAGCTGCTGGAGCGCATTGGCCTGGCCGATAAGGCGGATGTTTACCCCAACATGCTTTCCGGCGGCCAGAAACAGCGCATTGCCATTGTGCGTGCACTGGCCATGAACCCTGAAGTGCTGTTGTTTGACGAGCCCACCAGCGCGCTGGACCCCGAAATGGTAGGCGAAGTTCTGGAACTGATGAAAGAACTGGCCCGCGATGGCATGACCATGGTGGTGGTGACCCACGAAATGGGTTTTGCCCGCGAGGTTGCCAACCGTGTGATCTTTATTGATGAGGGCGTTATCAAGGTCGATAAGCCCCCGCAGGAGTTCTTTGAAAACCCTGACAATCCGCGCCTGAAAGCGTTTTTGTCCAAGGTACTGTAAATCAAACTTTTGTCCGCCCCGTTTAGAATGGTGAGAGCTGTTCTGGATGGGGCGGATTTTTTTTAGTTAGGAGGGAGGAGGGAGGAGTTTTCGGCGGCACTTAGAATTATGCGGTATTGCCCTAAAAACATTTGTAGGGGACGATGCTTGCATCGTCCCGCGGAACCCCTGCCGCACTGCGAACTTTTGCACCAAAATCCCAGACTCCAAACCGATCCCCCGCAAGACCAAAGGCATGCGGACCCTCGTATCTACCGAGAATCCGCATGCCTATTTCTTAGGGTGTATCTGAAAAAGTCGAAAATTTAGTCTATTTCTACAAACACAGCGTGATTTTGCGAAATATCCGTTATTTTCTTTGTTTTCAGATACACCTTAGGGCAATACCGCATAATTCTAAGTGCCGATACGGCGAGCGAGTGCGGCAGCTGCCAAGCCAAAAGCGCAGATAATACTGGATGCTGCAAAGGTGAGCGCCGCCAGTGGCGGAAACAGCGAACCGAAGCAGGGGCAGCGGTCGCAGAGTGCGAGGGGCTTTTGCCCCCGAAGCACGATGCGGGTACCGCAACCCGACGTTATCGAGCATTTTGGCAACGCAGATGCCGTGCCGCAGCTGCCGGAGCGGTGCTTAAGCCGCAAGGCGGGAATTGTGCGGTGTTGCCTTAGCTTATGTGATTTATGCGATACCCATTAAGGTCTTTCGCCAAGGCCTTTTTCAAAAAGGCCGGAAAACTCCCGTAAGGAATCACTCCAGTTCGAAATCCCCCCGGCAGCAGCAGGTCCAGCGCGGCATCAGCATCCGCGACCAGGCGCTTGGACTGGTTCAGGATGGCTTTTTCCAGCGTGTTACGGGCCATGCGTCCGTTGCCATTTTCGGCGGCGTTCTCTGACTGGCGGCGGTCGAAGAATGCCACCAACGGCATCGCACAGGCATCGTCCAGGCGGTACCCCTTGCTTTTGGCAATGCTCTGGGTGATCGCCAAAAGCTCAGCGCCTGTGTACTCCGGGAATTCAATCTGGTTCGGGAAGCGGCTGGCCAGGCCGGAGTTCGCCGTCAGGAACAGCGCCATCTCCTTGCTGTACCCGGCCAGGATCACCACCAGGTCATCGCGGTGGTCCTCCATACCTTTGACCAGCGTATCAATGGCCTCCAGCCCAAAGCTGTCCTCGCCGCCGCGGTACAGGCTGTATGCTTCGTCGATGAACAGCACGCCGCCCAAGGCGCTCTGGATCACCTGGTTGGTCAGCGGGGCGGTGTGGCCCACATAACGGCCCACAAGGTCGGCGCGTGTCACTTCCACCAGCTGCCCGCCGCGCAGTGCGCCGATGGCTTTCAGATACTTGGCCAGAATGCGGGCAATGGTGGTTTTGCCTGTGCCGGGGTTCCCGGTGAAGATCATATGCATGTTCACATCGGCAACTTTCAGGCCCTGGGCCTTGCGCTTTTGCTGGGCCTGCACGTTCTGGGCAATGCCGCGGACAAAATCCTTTACTTCGTCAAGGCCCACAATGGCATCTAGCTCCGCTTCCACGGCATCCACATCGCCGCGGTACTGGCGGGGCAGCAGGGCCAGCAGGTCAAACGGTTCACCGCTGCCAATGGCGGCCATCAGGCGGCGCCGCCCACCGTCAATTTGGCGGGCGTTCCGGCGGTAGGAATGTCGTCTGCATCCAGAACGTACTCTGCAAAGGCGCGGTAGATGCTGTCGACATAATCGCGCATGGCGGTCATGCCGCTGGTTTTGCCGTACTGCGCGGCAACTAGGTCCCGCACATCGCTGCCCATGGCAAGCACAAGGCCGCACTGCGCCTTGACCCGCTGGGCCAGGTGGTTCAGCTCCCGCGCGGCAATGGCGGCCAGGCTTTCGGGGGTGAACGCCTGGGTGCGGCAGATGTCCCCCCTCCAGCGCGTCCACGAACCGCGCGCCGAACTTGTCCGCCAGGGCGGTTTCGTCCCGGTTGGAGAAAAATACAAAATACTTGCCGGCAGCCTGCAATTCGCCGATCGCGCCGGGGGCCAGGGCGGTGCCCACATCCACCAGAATGCCGCGCTGCAATACATAGCGGCTGGTCAGCGGCAGAGTGCCGTCAATGGCCAGCGTTGCCAGCATGTTCAGGTAATTGGATGCACAGCTTTCGTAATGGTCAAAGGCCAGAACCTCGGCGTCAGACTGCAAGGCGGCATACAGGTCCTGCAAAAACAGCTTTTCCTGTGCGGGGCCGGGGTACAGGGCCAGATCCATCGTTTCAATCAGGGCGCTGTGCAAAAGTCCGCGGCCTGCCATCTCGTCCACAATGCAGGTCAGGGCATAGTGCCGCCCGGTACCGGTGGGGCCGCACAGCAGCATGCTGCCGCGGGCATGGGCGGTATCGGCGGTGCCCATCACAAAGGGGCGGCGGAACGCCTTGACCACCTGCCCCACAAAGGCATCCTGCCCCAGCACCTGCTGGCGCACCCGGTCGGCCAGGCCATTAAAGTTTTCCGGGCCGGCTTTTACCGGTTCTGCTGCGGGGGCAGGCTGTGCGGTTTTGCCGCCCAGCAGGCCGTCCTGGCGCAGGCTTTGGGTCAGCTCGCTGCTCATGCGGCGCACACTGTCCGCGGTGGCGGCGCCGGCGCGCTGCACGGCGTTCAGGGCGTCCGCGGCAGATTTCTGGCGTTTTTGGCTTTCGGCCAAAGCGTCCAGCTGGGCCTGCATGGCGTTCAGGCTGTTTTGCGCGGCATCGCGATCCTGTTTGGTAGCGCTGTGGCGGCCTGTACCGGTCACACTTCGCACCCAGGCATCGTATTGATCTTCCAGGCTCATGGCTTTGCCCTCCGTTATATCAGTCGGCTTTTTTCACGGTAATTTTATAAAAGTTTTTGGTACTGCACCCGGCGCGGCCGCCCCGCACACGCGCAGGCGCATGCACAGCTGGAAACACAGGCACAGGCACACGCACAGCTGGAATGGTTGGAGTGATCCGAACCGCCGCTGCGCCGCCCGGCACCACCGCCGCGGGTCTTTCCGCCCCCGGCCTTGAAGTTTGCGGGTGGGGGAACGCGATGGTAGCCTTCTGGCGGGGGCAGATTACGGGCAACATGGATATGGGTGTGCCCGTTGGAATACCAGTACCAGTCGTCGGGATCATCCTCGCCAAAACCACCGTTCCAGATCCCGTTTGTGCGGGAAACGGAAACCGTGATCAGAGCAATCACGATAATGACCAGAAGGAGCACGAAGAAGAAAACCAGTACCTGGTCACTGTCGTCATAATACATTTCGCTGTCCGTTGCGGCAGCATCGGGGGAGTAGTTTTGTGCTGTATGGGCGGGAACGCTGACATGCACCGTGGCGCTTTCGCCATGGTCCAGCGGGCCAAAGTTCCACACAAGATAGTTGCCGTCCTGGCTGTCGTTATCGGCCTGGATACCGTCCAGCGCCACCCAGCGGATGGTCAGCTCATCCACACACAAATCATCGAACCAGCCGGGGGTAAAGCTGTAGTCGGCGTTGCCGTCCTCGTTCAGCAAAAACAGATGGGACTGGTGTACCTGGAACGCAAAGTGTACGCTGCTCTGTGCGCCGATGGTGGCGGCAATATCCGGCGGGAAGTAGGCGTTGATAAAATCAACCTTGGCAAAGGAACCGCCGTCATCCACGGAACTTACGTTAAGAACTGTATCCGGCGTCAGGTTGACCAGGCTGTCGTTGTGGCTGTTGGGCAGGCCGATGCGCACCCAGGTCAGCGGTTCATCCAGGCTGCCGCCGATCACGTTCCAGTCCAGCTCATAGGTGATATCGGCGGAGCCATCGGCGCGGGTGTCCACTGTTACGGTATAGTGGGTGATCTCATCCATGTCGCCGTCATCCGCATGGGCGGGCAGGGCGGCGGCAACAAACAGCAGCAGAACGGCCAGCATAGCCCACAGCTGCGCGGCAAAGCGTAAAACGGATTGTTTCATCACAAACCTCCCTGTGCGGGAACGGTTGTGCCAAGCTGGCAGATGTGTTCCATTTTCGCACTTTCTTCCCGCACACGGCGGCAGGCGGGGGCATTCCAGATCTTGTGCCAGGGGTCATGCAGGATGTTGCCCAGGCCAGCGCCCTCCCGCAGCCAGCTCTGGCAGGGCAGCACCGTGCCGTCCGGCGCCACAGCCATGTTGGACAGACAGGCGCCGCAGCTGGGCACCTGGGTAAAGCCAAGGTCCAACAGTACCGCATCCGGCAGCCAGCCGGGGCTGGTAAAGTTGATCTCCATGTGGTTTTGTTCAGCATAAGCCATCGCGGGGCGCAGCACGGCGGTCAGTGCTTCCGGCGTTAAGCGGGTGGCCTTGCTGGGGTCGGTTTCGGCCCCGCCGGTGGGAATTAGCCCGCTGCAGGTGGCATAGCGCACGCCAAGAGAGTTGGCCAGCGCCAGCGTTGCGGTGTAATCCTGGTTCAGGCTGCACAGCGGGGTGTTGATGCTGACATTCAGCCCCGCCTCCACCGCATTGCGGATGCCGCTGATGGTGTCCGCATAGCCGGGGGCACCCACCAGTGTGTTATGGATCGCTTCATCCGCCGAATATAGGGGTGACCTGCACGCTGTCCAAGCTGGCGTCCGCCAGTTCCCGGCAAAGGGCGCTGGTCAGCATGCGGCCGTTGGTGTTCAGCCGGGTAACAAACCACTGTGCGGCATGCACCAGGCTGACCAGGTCATTGCGCATGGTGGGTTCGCCGCCGGTAAAGGTTAGCTGCGGAATGCCCGCCGCGCGGCATTTTTGGATAACAGCCAGCCATTGGTCGGTATCCAGCTCTTTCACCGCGCCAAGGGGCTGGTTGGCGGCGTAACAGTGCAGGCATTTCTGGTTGCAGTGCCAGGCACCGTCCTTTTCCATAGAGCTTACCATCAGGTCCATACGGTGGGGGGCTGCCATATAGCGGGCGTAAGCGCCCAGGTCCATCGGCTGCACATGCACGGGCGGTTCCTGCCCGGCGGTCAGCGCGCGGAAGGAGGTCAACATGGCATTCAAATCCGCGCGGATCTGGTCGGGAGCCGTTTTCGGGTAAACAGCAGCGGCGGTTTCCACAGCCTGGGCGGCAATGCCGGCCCACTGGTCCTCGGTGATCTCCTTGCCCTCAAAAGGCTGCAGGGCGTCCATCAGCCCTGCCAGCAGAATGGCCCAGGAAACGCTGAGCGGCAAAATATCCTGCCCGTTCAAAAGTGCAACAAACGGCACATTGCGCCGTGTTTTTTGCAAGGGAGCAGGTGAATGCGCAGCACACCGGGGCCCTCCGGGTCCAAGGTGACATGGCGCACAACGCTTAGGTGCTGGTGCAGATAAGAGGACTCTGCACGCGATAAAAACATCATCTAAAACACTCCAAAACAGATTTAGCGGCCAAACACATAAAAGCAGTGCCGCTGCAGTGGTTGACTATTAAATAATTCACCCAAATGTGTTAAAAATAGTACAAAGAGATAATTCTGTCCCATTATACCATGTTAAGCAGGTGAATACAATCTACAACCCCAAAAACCTGACGATGCAAAAACAAAACCCCAGGCAAGCCAGCGGCGCTGCCTGGGGAAATGTACTGTAATACCAGAGAGAAAGCAGGCTGCGGTTCAGCCGCGCTTCATACGGCCCAGCAGCAAATAATACCCCGCCCAGTCCAGCTTGCCGAACAGGGGGCTCTGCGTGCGCGCAGCTTCGGACAACATCCATAGCAGACGCAAGCTGTTCCAGCGGCAGGGCAGGTAATAGGGGCTATAACAGTGCTCATGGCGCATTGTATCCAGCAGGCTTTTCAGCCATGGACTTTGCAGCGCGGTGCGGGCTTTGGCGCGGCGTGCGGGCATGGCATCGGGGTCCCGCCGCAAAATGTCCGCGGCACCCTCCGCCAAAACCTGCAATTCCGCGCGGTGCAGCGGCAGCATATCCTGCGGCGGGCAGGCAGCAGCGGTGCAGGCGGCGTTCAGCTTGGCAAAATGCTTGGGCCAAATTTCGCAGTAATTGGCGTGGTACTTGGTAGAAAGGGTGCCGGTGCGGCTGCAATCGTAAAAGGTCAGGGCGCTTTCCAGCACAAGGTAGCTGAAATCCGGCTGGCAGCGCCCCAGCAGAGCCAGATAATCCAGCACAAACTGCAAATCTTCGCCAAGGGTATAAGCCTGGTCAAAGGCAAGCTGCCGGGCGTATGTGCGCCGGTAAAGCTTGTTCCACGGCATGGCGATCAGGCAGTCCAGGTGCAGGCGGGCCAGGTCGCTCTGTTGGGCCGGGTGGGCTACTGTGGTTACAGGGGTGGTATCGTCCGGCTGCATGGTGTAGCGCCAGAGCACAAAAGCGTTGGGGGCAGTGGCCTGTGCCGCAAGGGCGGCGGCCAAAGCGCCGGGGCGCAGGGCATCGTCACTGTCCAAAAATACAATATACTCGCCGGTGGCGGCCCGTAGCCCGGCATTGCGCGCGCCGGAAACCCCGCGTTCCCTGCGGTGCAGTACCATCACACGGGGATCCTTTGCTGCGTAAGCGTCACAAATTTCGCCGCTGCGGTCTGGACTTTGATCGTCCACCAAGATCAGCCGCAGCCCGCCCGGCAGCTGCTGGGTCAGCACACTTTCGATGCAGCGGGGCAGGGTGGCTTCCGCCTTGTATACCGGAACGATCACACAGATGACGGGCTGTTCCATAGGTGACCTCCAAAATCGTACACAATGCGTACAAAATCATCATAAAAGCGTGCAGAAGAATAGCACTGTGCCGTCTTTGCACCGGCGGTGCTCATCTGGGCGCGCAGATCCGGGTGTTCGTACAGCATGCGGATGGCAAAGCTCAGCTGCCCGGCTACATTGCCGTCACGGTCCACCAGCACGGCCTGGCTGCCGTCCAGATATTCCGGCATACCGCCGCTGCGGGTGGCAAGCACCGGTCGGCCGCAGCCCATGGCTTCCACCGCCACAAGCCCGGCGGCTTCCTCCACCAAGGTGGGCACGCAGACAAGGTCCGCCAGGCGGTAATATTCCGGCATCGAATCATTGGGCACATAGCCAGTAAAGCGCACCCGGTCGCCAAGGGTCTCGGCCTGCTGTTCCAACTTGCGCAAAAACGGGCTTTGCTGGGTACGGCCAAAAAACGGGCTGCCCACAATCAGCAGCTTGATGCGCGGGTCATGGATATTCTCCATCGCTTCCAACAGCTTGTGGATGCCCTTATCCGGCTCAGGCGGCCGCAGAACAGTACAACAAAATCTTCCGGCGCAAAGCCGAGGGAAGCCCGCAGCGCAGCATCCGCCGGGCCGGGGCACAAAAGCGGGCGGTATCAATGCAGTTGTGCAGGATGTAGGCATGCTTGCGGTCCAGCTCGCTGGTTTTGAGGTAATCATCGCGGATAAACTCGCTCAGGGCCAGAATACCGCCGTAAATGGCGTCCATCTCATGGCTGCAGCTGGTCTGGCCGTGCAGGTGGGCCAGGCAACGCCGCTTGCCGAACATTTTGCTGATGGCGCTGCACTGGGTCAGGGTGCCGCCCTCCGCCACAATCAGGTCCGGCGTGGGCAGCTCCAGTGCAAGGGAAAGCTGAACCTTTTGATACCACGGGTCATACGGGGCGGCAACGCCAAAGCAGCGCTCCAGAAACACCATGGGGTAATACCGGCGCACGCCGCGGGCTTGGCAACGTACAGCATTTTGGTGTGCTGCAGCCCTTGTGCCTGGGCGGCGGCTTCCGGGTCCGGGATGCTGGCGCACAGCAGGTCCAGCTTGCCCGCCCGTTCATTTTCACGGATCAAGTGGGTGACAAGGGTTTCCACCGCGCCGCCCTGCACAGCAGGAACCGGCAGCTCCGGCGGCGGAACCAGCAAAATGCGCGGTTTGCGCGGTGTATTCGGCGAGCGCAGCGGCAAAATGGACAACCCCTTTTTTCGTTGGTTTGAAAGTTTGGTGTGGACGGAGGAATAGTTAGGAGGTAGGAGTTAGAAGGTTAATTAGAAATTAGGAATTGGAGATGTTTTGGGGGATGTGCGGAACAGATAAAATATCTGTAGGGCGCGATGCCCTCATCGCGCCGGGGAAAAACGCAAAATGGTTATCGCAAACCTAAAAATTATTTGTAGGGGACGATGCTTGCATCGCCCCATGGCCGTTGTCCCATATACAATCCTTGAAAAAACGCTATGGCATTATCCAATCCCTATTTTTATTCTTATATTCTATTATATTAAAGTTTATTATATTAAAGTTTTTTCGCCGAAGCCTTTTTTTCAAAAAAGGCTGGAAAGCTCCCAAACAATCACTTTGCCGGGCAAAGGCTTTCGGCGGGCATCATGGCCCAGCGGGCGGCGGAAAGCTTTCGGTCATTTTTCATGTGGCGGCAGTTGGGCAGGTAGCTGATCAGCCCCTGCATCAGAAACTGCTCCTTGCTGATGGCCTTGACCAGCTGCGGCTCCGGGTTCTGGCGTACCTTGGCGCACAGGAAAAGATACCGCCGCCAACAGGCAGCATAAGCCGAATCAATCACCGAACGGTCCGCGCCGTTCTCGACATAAAAGCGGTACCGGTCAGCCAGGCCGTCCACCGCGTCAAACGCGCCGGGTTTCAGGCTGGTGCGCATAATGCTGCCGGAACGCAGGCGGTAATTGTACAAAACATCCGGCAGGCACACCACTTTATCGCACCGCCAGAACAGCCGGTGCGCCACAAAATCATCCTCGTGCAGACGGCCCTCCGGGTAATGCAGCAGCTTCCACACCTCGGCGCGGTAAAGCTTGTTCCATGCAACGGTGTAATAAGTGCCGTTGGGGGCATAAAAATCATTCAGCAGATCCTTGCCGCGGAACACACCTTCCTGCGTGGGCGGGGTGAACACCGGCTCCGGCAGGGGCTTGCCGTTCTCCTGTACGTCCTCCACTGCGCAGATCGCCATGTAGGCGTCGTGCGCTTCGCAGGCTTCGTACATCTTTTTCAGGTACGCCGGGCGCACCACATCGTCGCTGTCAATAAAGGCATAATAGCGGCCGCGGGCCATATCAATGCCGGTGTTGCGCGCGCCGGAAAGTCCCTGGTTCTCCTGGTGCACCACTTTAATGCGGTTGTCCCGCTTGGCAAGGCGGTCACACAAAGCGCCGCTGCCATCCGTTGCGCCGTCATCGATCAGCAGCACTTCGATCGTGCCGTAGCTGGCCGGGAAATCCTGGTCCAGAATGCTCTGCACGCACTCTTCCAGCCAGGGCTCTGCGTTGTAAATGGGAACGATCACACTAACTGCAATATGTTCCATCTTGTTTTTCCCCTCATTCCTCAGTCCGTTTTGCTGCCATGCAGCTTGCCGCGGGCGTGTGCCAGCGTGTAGGTCAGCCCCGGTGCGGCGCAGAACAGCACAGCGCGCGCTTTTTCGGCACCGGGCACATGCGGGCAGCGCAGGATGTCCGGCAAAATGCTGTCCAGATGCTTTTTGTGCTTCAAAAATTCCGGTTTCAACTTTGCCATGGCTCCGGCCTCGCTGGCCTGGCACCAGAACAGGTAAAACACCTTCCAGTACCATGCCACGGCCCATTCATAATAACCTTTATATTCGGTTTTGTCCGGCTGCGCGGCAAACCAGCCCAGCCAGTTCCAGTACATTTTCAAATCATCCAGCCGCCGCGGCGGAAACAGCACCTCGGTCATCTGGCCGCCGCGCCGCCGGTAGTGGTACAGCACGCGCGGCACACAGTAAACATACTCGCCGTCATACACGCGGTGCAGCTCGCTGGCGTCATCGCCAAAGAACATGGTTTCGTCAAAATGCACGCCTTTATCGCGGAACATGCGGATGTCAAACAGCTTGTTCCAGCACAGCAACCCGTAAAAGCCGCCGGTTTTAAAGGTATCCAGCAGTAGCTCCATGGCCATGTGCCGCCCGGCAATGTTGATGTTGACCCCGGCCCCCGGCACGGGCTTTTCCTGTTCGTCCACCGCGTCGGCATTGCAGGAGGCAATGCGCACATCATTTTCGCGGATGGCATTCAAAAGTGTTTCGTAGAGATCCGGATCCACCAGGTCGTCCGAATCCACAAAGCCGATGTAATCCCCGCGGGCATTGTCCAGCCCAACGTTCAAAGCGGAGGCCGGGCCGCCGTTTTCCTTGTGGAACACCCGGATGCGCGGGTCGGTTTTGGCAAGCTCATCACACAGCTCGCCGCAGCCGTTGGGGCTGCCATCCTCCACCAGCAGCAGCTCAAAGTCCGTAAAGCTCTGGGCCAGAATGCTGCGCACCGTGCGGGGATGTAATCCTTGGCGTCATATACAGTTGTCACAATGGAAATGGTCGGGTTCGGCATGCAAAACGTTCCTCTCATAAAAAGCGGTTTTTCAGCTGGGTATAAGCGGCCAATAGCCAGGCGCTGTGCAAAAATACCCCCAGCCGGTAGGGCAGCGCCAGCAGGCGGTTGGGGTCCGCAGTCAGGCGGGCGCGCAGGGCCGCGCGGGCATCAGCATCCTGCAAAATGCGGGCAAACAGCTGCCGCCGCTGGGCAAACGGCATGCGGCCGGGGCGCACCGGTCAGCAGCCCATATTGATTTAACGCGGCACGCACCCGGCTTATTTGCACCAGGCGGTCAATTTCTGGTGCAGGCAGCTTGGCATCCGTCAAGAATGCTTCCAGCACGGGGCGGGTCACAGCCTCGGCGTCCAGCAAATCCCCCGCAGGGAGCGGGACAGACTGCCCGCAAGCATATCATTCTGATTATAGTATACACCTGCAAGGCAATAAATGGCAGAGTTTTTTTGTAAAAAAAGCAAAAACCGCAAATATTGAAGATTAAACAAAACATCTTCATTGATTTTTTAAGCGTGGGTCAAACCGCAGCTTGTTCCGGCGGATCACATCCAGCCGGAATAGCTTGGGGTAGGGGGCGGCGAGGTAGCCGCTTTCAAACAGCAGCGGGTCCAGCGCATCCCCCAGCGCGGCGGGGCCGGCATAACAGCCGGGGGCCAGCGGATTGGGGGCAGGGCCGCTGGCGCGCACCATGCCGTACAAAATCAGGCCCGGCTGCGCATCAAATGCAGCGGGCAGCGCCTGCCACAGCCCCGGCAGCAGGGTATCGTCCGCATCCACAAACAGCACCCACTCGGCACCGCTGCGGCACAGTGTATCCAACCCCGCGTTGCGCGCGGCGGATGCCCCGCCGTTGGGCTGGTGCAGTGCGGTAACGCGGGGGTCCTGGGCGGCAAAGGGCATCACACAACGCGCCGGTGCCGTCCGGGCGCCGTCCTCCACCAGCACCAGCTGCAAATTGTCCGGTGCACCCTGCAGCACGCTTTCAACCGTCTGGCGCAGCGTGTGCTCGGCCTTATAGCAGGGGATCACCACCCCAATGGCGGGCAGGCTCACAGTGTTCCCTCCCTTTGCAGGACTTTGCGGTAAATTTCAATCATCTGTGCGGTGTTTTTGGCCGCGTCATGGGTCACCCGGGCGCGGATCTGCGCGGCGGTGCCCAGCGCCGTGCCGTGGTCCGGCAGGGCAAGCACCTGTAAAATGGCCGCGCTCAGGGCGGCGTCATCCCCGGCGACACCGTACAGCATCCCCTGCACGCCGCTTTGCAGCATATCCGGGATGCCGCCTGCCGCGCTGGCCACGCAGGGCAGGCCCAGCAGCATGGCTTCGCCCAGACTGTTGGGGCTGTTCTCGCTGTAAGACGGCAACAGGAAGAGATCGGCATCCAGGTAAGCCTGCCGCATGGCGGCGGCATCCAGCGGGCCGGTGTACTGCACATGGTCCGCCAGCCCCAGGCGGCGGATCAGCTGTTTGCACCAGGTCTGGTAGGGGAACATCCAGTCAATCACCGGGCGCAGCAGCGGCCCTTTGTCCAGCGGGGGCCAGCCCGCCACCCGCAGCACCGCGCCGGGGTACTGCGCCAGCACGGCGGGCAGCGCTTTGAGCACGGTATGCAGGTTTTTGAGCGGGTAGTTGCCCTGGCTGAGCAGCAGCACCGGCGCTTCGCCAAAGGTGCGGGGGTGCCACACCGGTGGGGTGTAAAACTCCGGGCGCAGCGTTTCGTTGCAGGGGTAATAACTGGCCTGCGGGGCCAGCTTTTGAACGGCGGAACGGTCAAAGCTGGTGCGCCCGGTCACATGGCGGGCGTTGGCCAGCACGGCGGCTTCGCTCTGGGCAAGGGTGTCAAAACGGGCCTGGTTCACGTCCAGCAGCCCGCCCGGCACATGGCGGTCAATCAAATGCTGCGCCGCGCAGGAGTGCAGCAGCCGTGCTGGCACGCCGTCATTCAAGTGCAGGGCACAGTCAACCATCACGCCCTGGATGCCCACCAGCACCGGTATCCCCCGCCGCCTGGGCCGCCTGCTGTATGGTGCGGGCGGCAGCGTACTCGGTGCCCCAGATATGGACAAGATCCGGGGCAATCTTTTTTGAGCAGGGCAGAAAAGTTTTCCACACTTCCGGTGGGAACCAGTGCAAAACTTACGCCGTTTTTGCTGCAAACGGTTAAAGTTTCCGCGCGGGCATCCACGCTGGCAACGGTAATGGCCGGGGCGTCCGGTGCGGCGGTCATGCCGCCCAGCGCGCCGGAAAGCCAACCCCCCGCCGATCTCTTTTTGCCTGCAAACCGCAGGCATCCGCGGCAGCAGGGATGGTGATGCTGACAAGCCAGAGTACCTTCACATTAGCCACCTCACAAATTCAGCCGCAACCGCCTGCGGCACCAGCTCAGGGAAGAGGTCACACACTTCCCCAAAAGGGCAGCTGTTTACCGCACACTTCACCCAGCCAGCGGTGCAGAATATCCGCAGCATCAGCCTGGCCTTGGTGCAGCACCAGCGCCAGCGGATAGCGGGCCAGATAGGGCAGGGCAGGGTCGTTTTCGATCACGCAGAGGTGCAAAACTGGCTTGCCCGCAGCAAAGTAGTCAAACAGTTTGCTGGGCAGCTGGTTGTCTACCGCGTTGCCAAGGTTCAAAAGAACATCGGCCTGTGCCTGCATGGTACGGGCGGTTTCGGCGGGCACGGGGCCGGGCTGTTCAAACTGTTCGCCCAATACAGCCTTGGTCTGGGCAGCGTCCGCGGCAAAGTATTGCCAGCCGCCGCCTGCCATCGTCAGGGTCCAGCCGCTGGCCGGGCCCAGGGCACGGAAAAAGTTCCAGCGCAAAGCCCGGCTCCCGCAGGCCGGGATACAAAGAACCGCAGAACACGCAGCGCTTTTTGCTGTCTGCTGCATGGTTCGGCACTGCCGCCGGGGGCACACCAGACTGGGGAAATCCAGCACATGAACTTTTTCCGCCGCCGCGGCCAGCGGGGCGCCGAGGGCGTAATCCCCAACGGCCTGCCGGGGTGATAAAGGCGGCGGCCAGATGGTTCAGCAGCTCCAGCTCCCGCGGGTAGCCGCCGGGGGCCTGATAATCCCGGTTGGAAGCATAGGGGTCCAGCTGCCAGATGGCCTTTTTTGGCCTGCACCTGCGCGGTTTCCAGCGCAAACGCGGCGCGGTAGGGCGCACAAACAGCGCAGATCACATCAAAATGGAACGCAGCATCCAGCTTTTCCAGCTCCCGGCGGGTATCCACCACCCGGCGCGGGGCGTGCAGCACCAGCTGGCGGAACGCCGCCGCCACCGCCGTGGGGTGGCAGCAAAGCCGCGCCAGCCGCACCGGAATGGGCGAACCGCCACTGCGGCCGTTTTTTTCCAGCGCGGCGTTCATCAGGCGCTCGTCCGCAAAGGCAAGGCGGTGCACGGTGCAGCCGGGCAGTTCCGGCTGGGGATGCAGGCCGTCCCATAGTTCCAGCAGGTGTACGGTGTGCCCGGCAGCACAAAGCACCCCTGCCAAACGCTGTGCCATCAGCACATTGGCAGAGGTTGGGTTTTCCACACTATCCAGTATAAATAAAATACGCATGGTGTTTATCCTGTGCAAAAGGAGTCAGCGCCGGTCTTTTAACATGGTACGGCACACTTTGCGCCACAGCACCGGGCAGTTGATGGTTGCCCACGCCGCCGCGCGGATGGAAAGCGGCAGCCGCGGGTTGCGGCCAAGGTTAGGGTCCTGCAGCCCGGCGCGGATGCCCACCCCCAGCTCGTTGATCTGCACGCGGTAGGCGGCGGCATCGTCCCGCCGCAAAATCATGCTGGCAAGGTAGACCAGCTTTTCGTAATAAAAGGCGTTGGCGCTCTGCTGGATGGCCGGGCTGGCATGCTCGCGGATGAACACGGCGGCCTGGCGCTGCTGGTCAATGCTTTCCGGCGGCAGGGCACGGTGGCTGGCCGAAGCTGCGTGCTGCCGGTAATGGTAGCCTGCAAAATCCACATAGGCACAGCCGTCTGCCGCGCTGAAAATCTGCCAGTTGGCCACAAGGTCTTCGTTGTAGGCAAGGCCGTTGTCCATGATCTCGGCGGTGATCAGCTCGTGGGCGTACAGCTTGTTCCACAGCCCAAAGTCCACCCGGTGGTCATGCAGCAGGGCATCCAGATGGGCGGGCGGCTGAAACACCGTGGTCTGGCTGGGCGGCGGGCTTTCCGGAGGAATATCCTCGGTAAAGCAGTCATACCGGCAGCAGGCAATCTGGCAGCGGGTGGTTTGGGCAGCGCGGTACAGCGCATCCAAAAACTGCTTGTGGTAGCAGTCGTCCGCATCACAAAAGGCAAACCACCGGGCGTTCAGGTTCAGCCCCGCGCGCACCCCGGCAGCGCGGGCGGCGGCAACACCGCTCTGGCGCTGGTGGATCACAACAAACCGGGCGTCCCGGCTTTCCCACGCGGCGGCAAGCTCGGCGCTTTCATCGGTGGAACCGTCATCCACCACAAAACAGGCGAAATCGCCAAAGGTCTGCGCAGCCAGGGATGCCAGACACTGCTGCAAAAAACGCAGCGCCGTTATGTACCGGCACCACCACGGCAATGGCAGGGCCTTTGAACTGGGGCTCGGTTTCACCATGGCTGCACCTCCTTTGTATATTTCTGCGTCTGCTCCAGGTAAAATTTTTGCAGGATGCCCGCGCTGGTGTGTACATCAAATCCGGCGGCAATGGCTTTGGCCTGGGCGTTGGGGTCACGGCTCAGGTCCGCCGCGGCAATGGAATCAGCCCAGGCGGCTTCATTCTGCAAGGGCAGATAGTGGATGTTGCCGGCAAACGCCGCGCCGGGGTCCACCGTATCGGCCACAAAGCAGGGCAGGCCGGGGCCTGGGCTTCCACCAGCACAACGGGCAGCCCCTCAAACAAACTGGGCAGCAAAAATACATCCATGGCGTGGTACAGCGCGGCCATATCCTTGCGCACCCCGGCAAAAAATTACCCGGTCGCTCAGGTTAAGCTCCTGAGCAAGGGCACGGGTGGAATCAACCAGCTCGCCGGTGCCGATCAGCACCAGCCGGGCGTTGGGCATGCGGCGGCTGACCCCGGCAAAAATGCGCAGCAGCCCGGCATGGTTTTTTGCTCACAAAAACGGCCCACATGGCCAAACAGAATTTCACCTTCCTGCACGCCAAGCTCAGTGCGCAGGGCGGCGCGGGCGGCGGGATCGTGGAGGGCGAACACATCGGTCATAATGCCGTTGGGCAGCACGGTGAACGGGTGTTTGCCGTACAGCATCTCCCCGGCGCGCTGGCTGCAGGCAAAGCGGTGGGTCAGGTCGTGGTCAAAGCGGGAACTCATCAGCCGGTCCAGCTGGCCCACCAGGTTGTGCTCATAGGCAGTGTTGTGGCTGTGGCCTGCCCGCACCGGCACCCCGCAGCGGCGGGCCACGGCATTATAAAACATGCCAAAGCCGCTGTAATGCCCGTGGATGACCTTGTATTCCGGGTGCGCGGTAAAAAGGCGCGCAGGTCATGCAGGTATTTCGGGATATTATTGTCCTGCCGCACCGTCAGCTTGGTAATGTGTCCGCCCAGGGCTTCAATTTCAGCATCATAAAAGCAGGGCTTATCATAGGTACAAAAAGTCAAACTGTACCTGGCTGCGGTCCACGGCACGGTAGACATTCATGACAAAGGTTTCCATGCCGCCGGCGTCCATGGCGGGCATGATTTGTAATACGCGGATCGGCGGCAAAGTGCGCCCCTCCTTTTGCGGCTTGCCGGGGAACATCCACCCGGCAGCGTTTGGCATTATTCCTGTTCCAGCGCTGCCTTGCAGTTCAGCAGTTCGGCCTTTGCATCGTCCGAAAGCACCGGGTATTCGTGGCAGCTCTTCTGCAAAGCATCCAGTACAATCTCGCTGACCAGGTAGCGGGTGTACCATTTCTGGTCAGCCGGGATGGCATACCACGGGCTGTGCTTGGTAGCGGTTGCGGTGATGACTTCATCAAAGGTATCCAGATATTCGTCAAAACGCATCCGCTCTTTCAGGTCGGAGCAGGAGAACTTCCAGTTCTTTTCCGGGCGGTCAATGCGCTCTAAAAAGCGCTTTTTCTGTTTGTCCTTGGACACGTTGAGGAAGATCTTCACCACGCGGTAGCTGTTCTCGTACAAAAATTCCTCAAAGCTGCGGATCTGGCGGTAGCGCTTTTCAAAAAGTCCTTCTTGCTGTCTTCCAGCACGCGCGGGGCCATCTGGTAGGTCTTTTGCAGGTCGTGAACCTGCACCACCAGAACGTCCTCGTAATAGCTGCGGTTGAAAATGGCAATGCTGCCGCGGGGCGGCAGAACTTTGTTCACCCGCCACAAAAAGTCGTGGTGCAGTTCCTCGCTGGTGGGCTGCTTGAAGCTGGTTACCTGTACCCCTGGGGGTTCAGGGCCGCCCATCACATGCTTTTTACGGTGCTGTCCTTCCCGGCGGCATCCAGCGCCTGCAGAATGATCACAAGGCCCTCGCGCCCATCGGCGTAAAAGGCGTCCTGCAGGGCGGCCATCTTTTCCAGGTTTTCGGCAGTTTTGGCCAGGATATCTTCTTTCTTTATATGGTCATCCTTGCTGTCGCAGGGCAGCTTGCGCAGCGCGCATGGGTGGGAACCATCAAACAAATAGCGGTCAGCCTTCATCCGGACTGCCTCCTTTCTGCAAAAGGACAAAGTTATACTCTCTCAGTATACCCGTTTTGGCCCCCATGTGCAACCGCAAGATGCAAAAAAAAGGCATTGCAGACGCGCGGCCCGCAATGCCTTTTTTCATAATTACAAAACAAAATCAGAACGTCAGGTTGCCGAACTCAGAAAGCTTCAGCTGTTCGTTGTGCTGCTCGGCCCAGTTGATGCTCCACGGGCCGCCGAACAGCAGCAGCTTGTTTCCCTTCAGGTCCTCGATGCAGCGGGTGTCGCTGGTCAGGTCCAGTGTTTTGGGGTCCAGCTCGTCCGGGTCGTTCATGATCCAGCGCAGGTGCTCATACGGCAGGGTCTGCATACGGATGTCAACGTTATATTCGTTGCGCAGGCGGTATTCCAGCACTTCCAGCTGCAGCACGCCGACCACGCCGACGATAACTTCCTCCATACCGGAGCCAAGGTCGCGGAAAATCTGGATCGCGCCTTCCTGTGCGATCTGCTCCATGCCCTTCACGAACTGCTTGCGCTTCATGGTGTCCACCTGGGTCACCCGGGCGAAGTGCTCGGGTGCAAAGGTGGGGATGCCCGCAAACTGCACATGCTGCTTGCCGGTGCACAGCGTATCGCCAATGGAGAAGATGCCCGGATCAAACAGACCGATGATATCGCCGGCATAGGCTTCGTCCACGATGGCGCGGTCGTCAGCCATCAGGCTGGTGCCGGTAGCAAGCTTGATGTTCTTGCCCTCCTGCACATGGAATGCTTCCATGCCGCGCTCAAACTTGCCGGAGCAGATGCGCAAAAACGCAATGCGGTCGCGGTGATTCTTGTTCATGTTGGCCTGGATTTTGAACACAAAGCCGCTGAACTGCTCGCTGCAGGGATCCACCACATCGCCGGTGGGGGCATCCTTGCGGGGCAGTGGCGGCGGGGTCAGGCGCAGGAACTCTTTCAGGAAAGGTTCCACGCCAAAGTTGGTCAGCGCGGAGCCAAAGAATACGGGGCTCAGCTGGCCGTGCTGCACAGCGTCCAGGTCAAACTCTTCGGCGGCGCCATCCAGCAGCTCAATGTCGTCAGCCAGCTTCTGGTGGTTGGCCGCGCCGATCAATTCGTCCATTTCGGGTGCGCCCAGCTCGGCGGTGATCTCGTCCACCATCTTCACGCCGTTGGCGCGGCCATCGCTTTCAAAAGCCAGCACCTTGCGGGTGCCGCGGTCAAACACGCCCTTGAACTCTTTGCCGCAGCCGATGGGCCAGTTCATCGGGTAGGTTTTGATGCCCAGGATCGTCTCAATGTTTTCCATCAGTTCAAACGGGTCGCGGGCTTCGCGGTCCATCTTGTTGATGAAGGTGAAAATGGGGATATGGCGCAGGGTGCAGACCTTGAACAGCTTGATGGTCTGGGCCTCAACGCCCTTGGCGGCGTCGATGACCATAACGGCGGAATCCGCCGCCATCAGGGTGCGGTAGGTATCTTCTGAGAAGTCCTGGTGTCCAGGGGTATCCAGAATGTTGATGCACTTGCCCTGATAGTTGAACTGTAAAACAGAGGAGGTAACAGAGATCCCACGCTGTTTTTCAATATCCATCCAGTCAGAAACGGCATGTTTGGCGCTCTGCTTGCCCTTGACGGAACCGGCGGTCTGGATGGCTCCCCCGTACAGCAGCAGCTTTTCCGTCAATGTCGTCTTGCCGGCATCCGGGTGGGAAATGATCGCAAACGTCCGGCGGCGTTTGATTTCTTCACGCAAAGTTGCCATGAAAGTCAATACTCCTTTATTCCATTGCAATGTGACTTTTTACGGTTGTCTGCTTCCGTCACATGGGGAACACTCCTCTATCACTCTGGTTTTCAGGCGGCACCTGAACTATTACAAGAAAGGTTACAAGACATACCTTTTTATTTTACTATGATTTTTAAGGGATTGCAACGCCTGATACCGGATTTTTGGCCGGTAAGGGAGAAAAAAGCAAAATTTGATAGAAAATGCGTGGTGGGGGGCCATCATCCCGCCGGGGGAGAAAGGAAAATGTTTGACTGTACGCCACAGATTCTAAGGCAATACTGCATAATTCTAAGTGCCGCACCTCGCTCGCCGTAATCGGCACTTAGAATTATGCGGTATTGCCCTAAAAATTTGTGTTGTCCCCTGCAAAATTAAAAATCAAAGAGCGAACATACTCGTCAGGACTTACTTATTCGCCTCCGCATGGGCGGTGGCTTCCGCCACATACCCTTCGGCATTTTTTCGGTTGGCTTCCACCAGGGCGGGGCTGGCGGCTTCACGCACCTTGGCGGGCACACCCATGGCCACCATGCCGTCCGGGACCACGGTGTTTTCCAGCACCAGCGCCCCGGCGGCCACCACGGCATTTTTGCCCACCACGGCGCCATTCATCACCGTGGCGTGCATACCGATCAAAGCGCCGTCCCCCACCGTACAGCCATGCACCACTGCACTGTGGCCGATGGATACATTTTTGCCGATCGTTACCCCCAGGTTTGGCCCGGTGTGCAGCACGGCGTTGTCCTGGATATTGCTGTTTTTGCCAATGCGGATGGCGCCGGTATCTCCGCGCACCACCGCGCCGTACCACACGCTGCTGCCAGCGGCCAGCACAACATCCCCGGCCAGGGTGGCGTTGGGGGCCACAAAGGCTGCACTGCCAACATCCGGCGTTTTGCCGTATACTGTGATAACTGCCATAATTTTACCTCCCTGCCCGGAATAATTCTACCGCCGGGCACTGTTAGTTAAATTGAAAAACAGGCCTGTGTTTGTTATACTTTTACTATATTAAATAATATATTACGTTGCTTCAGGAAAAGCAATCAGGGGGAAACAAATATGATAAAAATGGTTTGCAGCGATCTGGACGGCACCCTGCTGCAATATGGGAAAAAGCTCATTGAGGGCGAAATTTTTGATGAGATCCGCGCTTTGCATGACCGTGGTATCCTGTTCTGCCCGGCCAGCGGGCGGCAGTATACCAGCCTGCGCAAACTGTTCGCCCCTGTGGCGGACGATTGCATCTACCTGTGCGAGAACGGCGCGGTTGTCTACCGCGGTGGCAAAGTAATCGCCAAAACGCCGATGCCCCGCGCCCTGGCAGAAGAAATCGCCTGGGATTTCTGGAACAACACCGAGGACTTAGGCGAAGTGATGCTTTCCGGCGAAAACATGTCCTACCTGATGGAGCGCGGGCACGGCGTGGTGGACCGCATCAAGTTCATTGGCAACAATTATACGGTCATCACAGACCCCGCCCAGATCCCGGAGGATATCGTCAAGGTGTCCGTCTATTTGGTGGACGGCGTGGAGCCGTTTGTGGAGCGCTTTGTGCCCAAATGGCAGCAGGCCAACTGCGCCGTGGCGGGACCCAAGTGGATCGATACCACCGTGGCCAACAAGGGGATTGGCGTACAGAGCATCTGCCGTGTGCTGGGCATTGATCCGGCGGATGTGATGGCCTTTGGCGATAACTATAATGATGTTGCCATGCTGGATTTGGTAGGTCACCCTTACATTATGTCCACCGCTGCAGCGGAGCTGCGCCGGCGCTATGCAAACCATACCCCCCGGCCGGAGGATACCCTGCGTGCCTTCCTGGCCAGGCAGGAAAACTGAAACCGAGTGAATCCACAATATTGTTAAAAACATTTTGTTGATTTTGTGAAAGTTTACAAAAACGACAGGGTAAAATGCAGTGTTTGCATTGACTTTGCTCAATATTGCTGGTATAATCAAATTGTTAAATTCTCCACAGGCTTGTTGAAAAGCTGTGGAACAGAGAGGAAGACGCATCTATGAAGCAGTTTGATTATACCATTCAGGAAGCAGTTGGCATCCATGCCCGTCCGGCCGGTTTGCTGGTCAAAGAGGTCAAAAAGTATAAGAGCACTGTTACTGTCATCAAGGGCGATAAATCCAGCAACGCGCTGAAACTGATGGCTTTGATGGGTATGGGCGTTAAGTGCGGCGATACCGTTACCGTTACCGTGGAAGGCGAGGACGAGGATACCGCAGCACCGGCACTGGAAGCTTTCTTCAAAGAGCATTTGTAATTGAATCCTTTTTGTTTGCGGCACCTGCCCCAGCAAGGCCCTTACCCGGCGCTGGGGCAGGCAGCCGCATTTTGTTTTCTGCTGCATTTGGTTGTATAAAATAACCAGTCAGGATCCCATTGAACACCAAAGAAAGGACGCTTGTTATGATCAGTATTCAGGGCAAGGGCGTATCTTCCGGCGTTGGCGTTGGCCCGCTTTATTTCTATCACCGCACCAAAACCGAGATCCCCCGCTATACCGTGACCGATCCCGATGCCGAGTGGCACCGTTTCAAGGGCGCGCAGACCGCCGCCATTGAGCAGCTGGGCGAACTGGCCGAAAAGGCCCGCGCCGAAGCCGGCGATGAAGCCGCCATGCTGTTTGAGACCCACCAGATGATGGCCGAGGATCTCGATTACGAAGAAGCCATCTCCGACCATATCAACAATGAAAAAGATGAACGCCGAAGCCGCGATTTCGGATACCGCAGTTCAGTTCGCCGCCATGTTTGAATCCATGGACGATTCCTACATGCAGGCCCGTGCGGCAGATGTGCGCGATGTATCGGATCGCATCCTGGGGATCCTGTCCGGTGCAGTGCAGGGCGGTATTGCTTCGGATGTGCCGGTGCTGCTGGCTGCGGACGACCTGGCACCTTCGGAAACTGTGCAGCTGGATAAATCCAAGATTTTGGGCTTCATCACTGCGGGCGGTTCCGGTTCCAGCCACACGGCCATTCTGGCCCGCACCATGGGCATTCCCGCCATTGTGGGCGTGGGCGATGCCCTGAAGCCGGAGTATGAGGGCCGCTCCTGCATTATTGACGGCGCTACCGGCAATGTGGTGATCGACCCGGACGATATGACCCGTGATTACCTGCTGAAAAAGCGGGAACAGCAGCTGCGCCTGCAGCGCCTGCTGGAGACCCTGAAAGGCCAGCCCAATGTGACCAAGGATGGCAAGAGCATCCGCATTTACTGCAACATTGGCTCCCCGGACGACGTACATGCCGTGCAGGTCAACGATGGCGGCGGCATCGGCCTGTTCCACAGCGAGTTCCTGTACCTGAACAGCCCGGATTACCCCACCGAGGACCAGCAGTTTGAAGCCTACAAAAAGGTTCTTGCCGATATGGGCGGCAAGGAAGTTATCATTCGCACGCTGGATATCGGCGCGGACAAGCAGATCGGCTACTTTAACCTGCCCAAAGAGGATAACCCGGCTATGGGCATGCGCGCTCTGCGTATCTGTCTGAATCGCCCGGAAATCTTCAAGACCCAGCTGCGTGCCCTTTACCGTGCTTCCGCGTTCGGCAAGCTGGGCATCATGTTCCCCATGGTGACCAGCGTGTGGGAAGTGCGCGAAGCCAAAAAAGTACTGCGAGGAAGTCAAGCGCGACCTGAAAGCTGAGGGCATTCCCTTTGCGGAGGATGTGCAGGTCGGCATCATGATCGAAACCCCGGCAGCGGCCATCATGAGTGACCGTCTGGCCAAGGAAGTGGATTTCTTCAGCTGCGGCACCAATGACCTGACCCAGTACACCCTGGCCTGTGACCGCCAGAACAATGATCTGGGACGTTTTTATGACCCGCACAACCCGGCAGTGCTGCGCCTGTTGAAGATGGTGACGGAGAATGCCCACAAGAACGGCATTTGGGTTGGTATCTGCGGCGAGCTTGGCGCGGACCTGACCCTGACCGAAACCTTCCTGGCGATCGGTGTGGATGAGCTGTCCGTCAGCCCGCGCGCGGTGCTGCCCCTGCGCAATGCTGTGCGCATGACCGATACCCGCGAAAGCGCACCCCGCCTGCTGGCCGCCATCGATGCCGAGTACCCGGAAACGCTGTGAGGGGGCTTTACGGAGGATTGGTGTTCCTTCTTTGAAAAGAAGGAACCAAAGAAACTTTTAGTAGTATAATAGAACACAAAAGATAAATAAAGGCGCATCACACAAAACCATCGTGTGGTGCGCCTTTTTTGATGTTGGCTTTATAGAAATTGGTACAAGTTGAAAAACAATCTGTAAGGAACGGTCTAGACCGTTCCTTACAGAGCATTTTATAATGTGTTGCAAACCAATAAAGCATCTGTAGGGCGGGGTGCCCTCACCCCGCCGCGGGAGGAACCATGCCTATCGCGGTAAACGCTGCAATTTATTTGTAGGGGACGATGCTTGCATCGTCCCGCGGAGCGTGTAACGGTAAAAATCTACCGCGCACCATCACCCCATCACCCGAATTACCCCAGCACCAACAAATGCACCGGGTAAAACAGATAGAAAAACCACTGCGAAAAATTCTTTCCCCGTGCCGCCCGCTGGCCATTGTACAGATACAAGATCACAAACCCGGATGCAGCGATCCCTGCCATGCTGCCGCAGGCCATTAGCAAACACTGTGCGGTGGGGTAAAGCCACACGCTGCTGGTGTAATTCAGCCAGCCAAACAGCGCGGCAGAAAGCGCAAAAACTGAACCGCAGTCGTTTTTGGTCCTGGCCGGACCAGCGGAAGAGCAGGGTGAACACCGGGGCCAGCAGCGCCCAGTCACAAAACAACGAACCAAAAATCAGCAGTACGATCAGCACGCCGCGCAAAAAACGGTTCCGGATGGTTTCGATACACAACAAGATGCAAAAACACAGGAACAGCGTGAACATCATGTTGAAATCCTGAAATTCCAGAATGCCGTTTTTGGGCAAACGCCATCGAGAACGGCACCTGTGAAACCACACCGAACCCGAACAGCCGTAAGGCATACTGTTTGCGGCTGTGGGTGTACCGGAAGCCCTCTACCAGAAAATAGCACATGGTAATGGCGGTAAAGTAGCCGATATCCACCAGCACCTCGTACCAGAGGGTGCCCGGTACCAGAAAAATATTGGCGATGTGGTTCAGCAGCATGGCGGTCATCGCGATGTATTTGATCACATCACGGTTCAGCACCCGCCAGCCGGGGCTTTGTGTTTGCTGTTGCAGCATTGGCAGCACTTCCTTTTTTGGGGCTTCACAGCGGCAGCGGTTATTTTTCCCGCTTAATGACAAAGCAGGGCAGGGGAGCGGTATCGGCCCAGTTGGCAAATTCGCAGATCAGCACGGTATAATCGGCCAGCGGCAGGCTGCGGAAAAACTCCGCCGCAGCCTTTTTCTCCGCATTGCCGATCACCTTGCCGCTGTACAGCACCGCGGCAAGCACGCCGCCGGGCTTCAGGGCGTCCAGCCCGGCCTGCAGCGCGGGCAGGGTGGAATCTGCCGTGGAGTGTACATCGTGCGCGGCACCTGGCAGCCAGCCAAAGTTGAACATCACGCAGTCCACACTGCCCGGCGGGGCAAAGCGCAGCAGCTCCCGATGGTCGCAGCATTCCGCGCGGCCAATGGCAGCCATGCCGTTGGCGGCCAGCAGCGCATTGGTGTTGGCCGCGGCCTGAGGCTGGATATCCAGCCCGATCACCCGGCCATTTTCCCCGGCAACGCTGCATAAAAATAGGGTATCGTGCCCGTTGCCGCAGGTGGCATCCAGATACAGTCCGCCCGGTGCCAGTGTGCTGCGCAAAAAGCGGTGGGTCAGCTCCACTGCCGTCAGGTCCGGCACGCGGCGGCGCACCAGCAGGCCGCCGCGCGGCACAAAACCGAACTTTGCCGCCAGCGCCTGCGCAGCGGTATTGCCGGCATCCGGCAGTGGCGCGGTGAATTCGCTGGGGGCAGTCCGGTCAAAGCCGCCGTTCTGGCGCAAAACCTCCCGCAGCAGATAGCTTCCGTACCCGCGGCTCTGCCATTCCGGGGCAATTTCCAACGCTTCAAAACAATCGGCACAGGTAACGGCATGGCCGATGCAGCCTTTCTCTTTATATAACGAATAGACACAGCGGTTTTGTGCGTCCAGTGCCGTTTTTTCAATCCGCATGGGCAAGCTCCCCCTAATGTTTCAGTCTGCAACTGATTGTACGGCATGGGGCGGATAAAGTCAAACCACAGCCCAAACTGACCGGATTTTTGGAGATTTCACATTTCTTTCACGCAGTCGCGAAACTGTTTTCACAATTAGCGGTTATACTGTAGGCACAAGGTTGAGGGAAGCAAGAAAGACAAAGCAAAAGCTTCCGCCAGACCGTGTATCACCGCCCGGCGGCCCCAAGCGCCGTGCGGCAGAACAAAGGAGAGATTTTTCATGAGTGAATATGATTATTCGGGTCTTTATAATAATGGCGGCCCGCAGAATAATAACGGGCGCCAGCGGGCACTCAGCCGGAACAGCCCCAGGCAGAGCAGTCCGGTTACCCCAATGTGGGCAGCAGCGGAATGAACACCGCCAACACCGCACAGACAGATTATTCTAATTCCAGCCAACAGAACAGCAGCTATAACCCCCCAGGGCCCCGTTGCAGGCAATGGCGGCAACGGTGGCAACGGCAATAACGGTGGCTACAATGGCTACAGCTATTCCAGCAACCCACAGCCCCCGCAGAACGAGCCCAAAAAGAGCCACGGCGGCAAAAAGGTTTTGCTGCGTGTGGCGGCCCTGCATCGGTGTGGTAGCCCTTGGCTTTGGCGGTGGCCTGGCAGGAACTGTGGTTGCCAGCCGCACCGGCTTGACCGGCGGCCAGGTTGTGGTCCAGCAGGTCCAGCGTGACACCAACACGGATTCTGTATCCCAGGGCAGCACCAACGGCACCAACCTGTCGATTCAGGATGTTGCCGCGCTGGTACAGCCCAGCGTTGTGGCCATCACCACCGAGCAGATGGTCAGCACCAACACCTGGTTTGGCGGCAGCTATGTGCAGAGCGGTGCAGGCTCCGGCGTGATCATCTCGCAGGATGGTTACATTGTGACCTGTGCCCATGTGGTTTCCGGCGCAAATAACATCACGGTACAGCTGGCAGACGGAACAGAATATACCGCAACGGTCGTTGGCCAGGATTCTACTTCGGACGTTGCAGTCCTGAAAATCGAAGCCACCGGTCTGACTCCGGCTGTGATTGGCGACAGCGACAGCCTGGCTGTTGGCGAAACCACCATTGCCGTTGGCAACCCGCTGGGTACCCTGAGCAACACCGTTACCAATGGTATTGTCAGCGCCTTGAACCGTGAAGTTACCGTTCAGGGCAACGATATGAACCTGATCCAGACCAGCGCTTCCATCAGCCCGGGCAACTCCGGCGGCGGCCTGTTCAATGCTAACGGTGAGCTGATCGGTATTGTCAACGCCAAGAGCAGCTCCAGCGATGCAGAGGGGCTTGGCTTTGCAATCCCTATCAATACCGCCATGGAAATGGCAAAACAGATGATCGAAAAGGGTTATGTTGCCCGCCCGGCCATGGGTGTTACGGTCATCACCATCAATGATGCCCAGACTGCTATGCAGTACGGCGTCAGCAACTATGGTGTGTATATCTACCAGATCGCATCCGGCAGCGGTGCCGAAAAAAGGCGGCCTGAAGCTGGGTGACCGCATCATCTCCATTGATGATGTGGCAGTCTCCAGTGCATCCGATGTACAGAAGTATTGCCAGAGCAAGGAAGTTGGCGATACCGTTACCCCTGCAGGTAGAGCGTGATGGCAAGGTCATCAGCTGCGAAGTGACCCTGGGCGAAAGCACCCAGTCCACCGCAACGGCTGAAAGCGGGAACTAAGTTCTTTACGGGAGTTTTTTTGTCCCTTCTTTAAAAAGAAGGGACCGAAGAAACTTTCTTTAGTATAGCAAAACAGAAAAAATAAAATTAAGGCGCATCACACAGGGATTGTGTGGTGCGCCTTAATTTTATTTTATGTGATAATATGATTAAAGTTTCTGCTTCCTTCTTTTCAAAGAAGAAACAAAATCCCCCGTAAAAACCTCACATATCATGATTCTCAATCAGCTTGCGGCCCATCAGAACGCCCATGACGGAGGCCATCATCAGGCCGCGGGTCCATCCGCTGGAATCGCCCAGGCAGTACAGGCCGGAAATGTTCGTTTCCAGATCGGTGTCCATCTTGACCTTGTTGGAATAGAACTTCAGCTCCGGGCTGTACAGCAGGGTTTCCGGTGCGGCAAAGCCGGGGGCAACATGGTCCACCATCTTGATGAACTCAATGATGCTCACCATGGCGCGGTAGGGCATGGCCGCGGTGATGTCACCGGCCACGGCATCCTTCAGGGTGGGGCGCACGTTGGCCTGGGCCAGCTCCTTGGCCCAGGTGCGCTTGCCGTCCAGAATATCACCGTAGCGCTGCACCAGAATGTGTCCGGCACCCAGCATGTTGGTCAGTTCGCCAACCTTCTGGGCATAGGCAATGGGCTGGTTGAACGGCTCGGTAAAGTTGTGGCTGACCAGAATGGCCAGGTTGGTGTTGCCGGATTTCAGATCCTTGTAGCTGTGACCGTTGACGACCGCCAGGTCATTGTCATAGTTTTCCTGCGCGACAAAGCCGCCGGGGTTCTGGCAGAAGGTGCGGACCTTGTTCTTCCACGGGTTGGGGTAACCGATCAGCTTGCCTTCGTACAGAACCTTGTTGATGGTCTCCATGATCTCGTTGCGGCACTCCACACGCACACCAATATCAACGGTGCCGGGCTTGTGGGCAATGTTGTGCTCGGCGCACAGCTTTTTCCAGCCAATCTGCACCGCGGCGGCCGGTGGCAATCACAACCTGGTCGGCGCGCAGCTCGCGGCGCTCACCCTTTTCGGTGATCACAACGCCCTTGCACTCGCTGCCTTCCAGCAGAATGTTGTCACATTCGGTGTTGAACAGCATCTCCACACCGCGGGCCAGCAAATAGTTCTGGATGTTCAGGTACAGCTGCTGGGCTTTTTCGGTTCCAAGGTGGCGGATGGGGCAGTCCACCAGCTGCAGGCCGGCCTGGATGGCGCGCTTGCGGATCTCCTTGATCTCGCTGCCCTCGTAAATACCTTCCACATGCGGGTCAGCGCCAAATTCCAGATAGATCTTGTCGGTGTAGTTGATCAGCTCCTGGGCAAAATCCTCACCGATCAGCTCCGGCAGCTCGCCGCCAACCTGATAGGAGAGGGACAGCTTGCCGTCCGAGAACGCACCGGCACCGGAAAAGCCGGTGGTGATGGCACAGGTGGGCTTGCAGTTCACGCAGTGGCCGGTTTTATCTTTGGGGCAGTGGCGCTTTTCTACCGGTTTGCCCTTTTCAATCAGGCAGATGCGCGGGCCGGTAGTTTTGCTGCTTTTGCGCAGCAGTTCCAGTGCGGTAAAAATACCGGCCGGGCCGGCGCCAACGATAATCAGATCATAATTGTTCATGTAGGGGAATTGCTCCTTAAATTTACAAATAAGCGCCGGTTCAGCGCAGGGTAACATCAGGTTGCGGCATCCGCTGTGGGCTCTTGGTCGGGTTCCGGTGGTTCGGTGGTCAGCTCCGGGGCTGGCACATCGGGCAGGTCCGTTTCGGCAGATTCTTCTGCAGCGGGTTCAGCCGGGGCAGGGGAGGGGGCTTCGGGGATGGCTCCGGTGCGGCAGCGATTTCCATTTCCGCCTTGGCAGCATCCAGCCTGTCCAGCGCATGGAACTCCATCGCAATATAAATGGTGCAGCACAGGTTCAAAATGCCCTCTGCCAGTAAAAAGATGCCGGACAGCAGCAAAAGATCCACGTTGCGGTTGTTCAGCAGCTGAGAACACGCCAGCAATGCCCCGCACAACAGCGAAACAATGCTGAGCAGCAGCACCACCCACCACTTTTGCCCCTTGCGCTTGGCAAGCGCAAAGGAAGACTGTGCGCGCACCACGCCATCCACCAGCAGCATCAGGCCAAACAGCAGCGGCAACAGCCATTCAAAGGTCATGGCGCTTTGTACGGTACACAATAGTGCCCACATGCCCAGCGCAATGGTGGGCAGGCTGAGCAACAGGCTGACGGCGGCTCGGATGCTGCCGTTATCTTTCTTAAAATAACCGTACAGGCTTTGCAGCCCGCACAAAACCACCAACAAGCCCAGCGCAATGCAGAACACATCGGCAACCGCCTGCGGGGCAAGCAGCAACAGCAGGCCAAGCAGAATGTACAGCACACTGAACACCAGCATGCCCGGTTTGATATGGCGCAGCATACAAACCCCTCCTTATACAGAGGCAGCCGTTTTCTGGGCGGCTTCCATTGGCAGCAAAATGTCGCGGTGGCACTTGCGCATAAACACAGCGCACAGCGTAACGGCAACCAGCTCTGCAATGGGAAAAGCAAACCACACGGCGTTTACGTTACCGGTGTGGCTCAGCAGCCAAGCGGCAGGCACCAGCACAACCAGCTGGCGGATCACCGAAACCAACAGCGCCAGCGTGCCGCGCCCCAGCGCCTGGAACGCGGAGGAAGAAATTACGTTGAAACCTGCCATCGGGAAATGGATGGCAATAATGCGCAAGGCCAGAATACCCATGGCCAGCATGGTGGGACTGGCGTTGAACACACCCAGCAGCACATGTGGGAAAACTTCGGCCAGAATCAGGCCGCACAGCATAATGCACTCGGCAAAGCAGACAGCCAGTTTGATGGTTTGGGTAATGCGCTTGGGCTGGCGGGCACCGTAATTGTAGCCGATAATGGGCACCATGCCGTTGTTAATGCCAAAAAATAGGCATGAATACAAAGCTTTGCAGCTTGAAGTAAACACCAAATACCGCAACGGCGGTGCTGGAAAAAGGCAATCAGGATGTTGTTCATCGCAAAGGTCATCACGCTGCCAATGGCGTTCATGGCAATGGAGGGGATGCCCACCGCGTAAATGCGCTTGATGGTGGACCCCGCCGGGCGGAAGCCTTTCAGCGTTAGGTTGATGTCCTTATTGCACAGCAGGTTCATCGTCAGCCCGGCAGCTGCGCCGATCCACTGCCCGGCTACGGTAGCCACAGCAGCACCGGCTGCTTCCATGCGGGGCACGCCGAACAGACCGAAGATGAAGATGGGATCCAGCGCAATGTTGACCAAAGCGCCAATCAGCTGGCTGGCCATGGCGAACGCACTGCGCCCGGTGGCGACCAGCAGTTTTCCAGCATGCACTGCAGGAACAAGCCCATGCACCATAACGTGCAGATGGAAAGATAATCGGCACCGTACTGCATGATCTGGGCATCGGTGGTCTGGGACGCAATGAACGCCCGCGCGCCCAAAATGCCGAACACCAGAAGGCGATGCCGCCGCAGAACGCTAAGAACAGGCCGTTCATCGCCGCGCGGCTGGCCTCGGCCCGGTTGCCCTCACCCAAACAGCGGGAAAGATAGGCGTTTACACCAACAGCAGTGCCCACGGCAAAGGCAATCATCAGGTTCTGGATGGGGAACGCCAGCGAAACGGCGGAAAGCGCCGCTTCGTTCACACGACTGACAAAGATGCTGTCCACAATGTTATAAAGTGCCTGAACCAGCATCGAAATCATCATAGGTACTGAACACGAAAGGAGCAGCGGGCCTATCGGCGCGCTGCCCATTCGGGATGCAGAGTATTTCTGTACAGAATCACTCATTCCTGATTAGCTGCCTCCATTGCTTTTGCAGCCTGAACAATCAGCTGGGCACAGGCATCCTGGCCAATTGCTGCATTCATGCAAAGATCATAGTTTTTCGCTTCGCCCCAGCGGTTTTCAGTATAGTAGTTGTAATAGCTTGCGCGGGCGCGGTCATGCTTGGCCAGATGGGTCTCCCATAGGCGATCGGGCATATCCTTGGCATCGGGGCGCACTTTGGCATTGGCCACGCGGATATCAATGGGGGCAAACACAAAGGTGCGCAGCACATTGGGGCGGTCGCGCAGAACATAGTCACCACAACGGCCCAAAATCACACAGGAGCCCTGGGAAGCAACTTCCTTGATGACATTGGACTGCAAAATGTACACCTGGTCCGCCAGGGGCATGGTGTTGCCCATCATGTAAAGGCTGTAGATCAGGCTGCCGCTGCGCTGGGTCTCGCTGGCGGCAATGGCTTCTTCCGTCAGGCCGCTCTTTTTTGCGGCGATGGTGATCAGCTCCTTGTTGTACAGGGGAATCCCCAAAAGATCAGCAACTTTCTGGGCAATCTCGCTGCCGCCGGATGCATATTCACGCGCCATCGTAATAACCAGGGGTTCCTTCATTGTCTCCACCTCACAAATAATAATAGTGATGGACATAATAGTCCTACTATAATAAGTATAAACGCTGGTGGAACAAAACGCAAGAGCAAGGTTAAACAAAACAAAACGGTGCCGTTGGGGCAAACTGCATAGCAAAACCGGGCAGTAGGCAACACCGCACAATTCCCGCCTTACGGCTTAAGCACCGCTCCGGCGGCTGCGGCACGGCATCTGCGTTGCCAAAATGCTCGATAAGACATCCAGTATTATCTGCGCTTTTGGCTTAGCAGCTGCCGCCGCACCGCTCGCCGTATCGGCACTTAGAATTATGCGGTATTGCCGGTATTTTTGCCCGCTTTGTGCATAAATCCAATCTGTCCGCGCAACACTAATGGCATACACAACACGAACGGTGCGGCTGAAAATTCCGGGCGGCAGGTTTTGCGCCCGATGTTTTGGCCGTACGGCAAGCAAAGGACGGGGAAGATGAACAGCATTAAAGCATTTTTGAAGGCAAAAGGGCTATATCTTGTCTGCCTTGCGCTGGTGTTTGCGGCAACCATTACCGGAATTGCCGCCATCCGCAGCGTGGTGCGCGGGGTGGAGGACCTGACCCGCATCCAAAAGCAGGCCCTGGAGGAGGGAGCAGACGTATGGGATTCACCGGATGCCGCCGTAAACCAGCCCGCACAGGATGTGCCTGTGGCGACAGCGCAGCCATCGCCCGCGCCGTCAGCTGCGGGGTCTGCATCGTCATCCTTGCAGCAGGGGGCTGGGCAGTCTGGCAGCGCCTCCGGCGGGACTGGCAGCTCTGCTGCTTCGTCCGCGCAGCAGGGAACCTTGCCGCACGCTGGCTGGAACGGTAAAGTCAGCCAGGCGTTCAGCGGGAATACGCTGGTGTATAACCCCACCCTGGGGGACTGGCGCACCCACAACGGCACGGATTATACCGCCGAACAGGTAACGGCGGTGGCCGCCGGTACCGTGACCGCCATTGCGGATGACGCTCTGTGGGGCCGCGTGGTGGAAGTGACCGACGCGCAGGATCGCGTGTGGCGCTACTGCGGGCTGGAAGAAGTTGCTGTGACCCAGCGCGAAAAAGTAACCGCCGGGACCCGCCTTGGCACCACAGGCAACGTGCCCGCCGAAGCCCAGCAGGGCACCACCTGCACCTGGAATGCCGCAAAGCCGGCGCCTGCCTGGACCCGGAAAAGAATTAACACAGGCAATGCCGCTGCACCGTGGATGGTGCGGCGGCATTGCTCTGCCATGAATTCGGACAAGCTCTTAAAAATATCCTGCTTGCCAGCAAATCCCGTTGACAAATACACGAAACATGTGTATTCTTATGGTAAAGATATCTTACAGTGTCTTATTTTATAAATTTTCTTACAACTCATTCCATACAGAAAGGAGCCCGCCATGACACGCCAGCGTGCCTTGATTTTGGAAATTTTACAGCACAGCCCCAAACATCTGACGGCGGACGAAATTTTTGCCATTGCCAGGGAGAAGATGCCCGGCATTGCCCGCGGCACCGTGTACCGCAACTTAAAGCTGATGGAACAGGCCAGGGAAATTGCCCGACTGGAAATGCCGGATGGCCCCGACCGGTTTGATAAAACCTCCAACCCGCACGGCCATTTGTACTGTGATTGCTGCGGCAGCCTGCAGGACCTGCCGGTGATCGGCCTGGTGCGCGAAATTGAAAATGCCATTGGAACCGAAGTGCGTTCCTACCAGCTGACCATCCATTACATCTGCCCTGAATGCCGCGAAAAACAGGCTGAACTTTAACAGCGGAGAAATACGCCATAAACTGTGCTTCCCTGATTATATTTAGGGAGCACAGTTTTTTATTTTGTCATCATGCTCCGAAGCGTCAAAAAGGCTGCCGGACAGCCCTGCAGATGAGCAGGACGGGCGATATTTTAGGCAATACCGCATAATTCTAAGTGCCGATACGGCGAGCGAGGTGCGGCAGTTACTAAGCCAAAAGCGCAGATAATACTTTGTGTATTATCGAGCATTTTGGCAACGCAGATGCCGTACCGCGGCTGCCGGGGCGGTGCTTAAGCCGTCAGGCGGGAATTGTGCGGTGTTGCCTTTATAAAATCAGGCATAGTATTGAATATTAATATGTAAATGGTGCGGGAACATACAGGATACTCTGCTGCCAGGTGGAGCATATGAAATGCGGGTACAGCACTGTGACATGGAGTTGCAGGGAAAAATGCAGCCGGAATGGGCGTAACATACAAAAACAGAACACAAAGATGTTGCAATATGCCAAATGCGTACAAAATTCTGCAACTATTTTAGTCAAAATGCGCCTTGCTTTTCCTCCGGTTTTGCTATACCATAAAACAATGAGCGGGAGCGAAAGCAGCATCCCGACCTATAAAGAAGGAGAACCATTATGAAAAAAACATTAGCGTTGACCTTGGCAGCTGCAATGACCTTGAGCCTGGTGCCTGCGGCAGTAGTGCATCCAGTGCCTCCAGTGCCGCAACATCCACGGAAAGCACATCTACCGATACTTCGGCAGCTACCTCTACGGCTGCTGAAAGCGGTACCGTTGAAAATAAGGATAAGCCGCTGGTATGGTTTAACCGTCAGCCTTCCAACAGCACCACAGGCGAGCTGGATACGGAAGCGCTGAACTTTAACGGCAATACTTATTATGTCGGTTTCGATGCCAACCAGGGTGCTGAACTGCAGGGCAAGATGATCGCAGATTACATTAAAGCACATGCTGACACCATCGACCGCAACGGCGATGGCGTTATCGGCTATGTTCTGGCAATCGGCGATATCGGCCATAATGACTCGATTGCCCGTACCCGTGGCGTTCGTAGCGCTTTGGGCACCGCAGTGGAAGGCAGCAGCGGCATTGTTTCTGATCCTGTCGGTACCAATGCGGATGGTTCCGCTACCCAGGTTCAGGACGGCACCATTGAAGTGGATGGCACGACTTTCGCCGTTCGTGAGCTTGCTTCTCAGGAAATGAAGAATTCCGCCGGCGCTACCTGGGATGCCGGCACCGCCAGCAACGCCATCAGCGCCTGGGCTTCTTCTCTCGGAGATTCCATCGATATCGTTATTTCCAACAATGACGGCATGGGCATGGCAATGTTTAACTCCTGGTCGCAGGAAAATGGCGTTCCCACCTTTGGCTACGATGCAAACGCTGACGCAGTTGCTGCCATTGCCGACGGTTACGGCGGAACGATCAGCCAGCACGCTGACGTGCAGGCCTACCTGACCCTGCGCCTGCTGCGTAATGCGCTGGACGGCGTGGACATCAACACCGGTATTGCCACTCCGGATGCCGCAGGCAATGTCCTGAGCAGCGATGTTTACTATTACAATGGGGACGAGCGTTCCTACTATGCTTTGAACGTGGCAGTCACGGCAGACAACTACACGGACTTCACCGACTCTACCAAGCCGTATGGGCCTGTTTCCAACCAGCTGGATGCCACTACCAGCCCGGAAAAGAGCGTTTGGCTCGACATCTACAATGCAGCCGACAACTTCCTGAGCGCTACTTATCAGCCCCTGCTGGAGAAGTACGACGATCTGCTCAACCTGAAGGTTGACTACATCGGCGGCGACGGCCAGACCGAGGCCAACATCACCAACCGCCTGGGCAATCCCAGCGCATACGATGCCTTTGCCATCAATATGGTTAAGACCGATAACGCTGCTTCGTACACTTCTCTGCTGAACCAGTGATCCAACGGCAACAGCAATAACTGACAGTTAAGTAACGGCAACGCTATTAGGGAGAATGTATTTCTCCATAGGGGAGAATGAAGTTTTCTCTAATAGCGTTTTTTATGAAAACAGGTGAGCAGCCGTAGGGCAGTTTGCCAATTTGCAAGACGGGAGTGACGAGAATGGCAGAAGCGAAAGACGATATTGTCTTGTCAATTCGCGGTATGTGCAAGTCGTTTGGCCGCAACCGAGTACTTGATCATATCAATCTGGATGTAAAACGCGGTACAGTTATGGGGCTTATGGGCGAAAACGGCGCCGGTAAGTCTACCATGATGAAATGTCTGTTCGGTACTTATCAAAAGGATGAGGGCAAGATTTTCCTCAATGGCAAGGAGATCAATTTTTCCGGCCCGAAAGACGCGCTGGAAAACGGAATTGCAATGGTGCATCAGGAACTGAACCAGTGCCTGGAGCGCAGTGTGATTGATAACCTGTTCCTGGGGCGGTACCCGGTCAACTCTATGGGCGTGGTTGACGAAGGGCAGATGAAGAAGAAAGCAGCCGATCTGTTCCGCAAGCTGGGCATGACTGTCAATCTGACCCAGCCCATGCGCAATATGTCGGTTTCGCAGCGGCAGATGTGTGAAATTGCCAAAGCCATCTCTTACAATGCCCAGGTCATCGTTCTGGATGAGCCGACTTCTTCGCTGACGGTGCAGGAAGTGAATAAACTCTTTGAGATGATGCGCATGCTGAAAGAACAGGGCATTGCGCTGATATACATCTCACATAAGATGGACGAAATTTTTGAAATTTGTGACCAGATTTCGGTTCTGCGTGACGGCAACCTGGTTATGACCAAGGACAGCAAGGACACCAACATGGGCGAGCTGATCACCGCCATGGTTGGCCGTTCGCTGGAAAGCCGCTTCCCGCCGGTGGACAATATCCCCGGGGATCCGATCTTGTCCATCCAGCATCTGTCCACCAAATATGCGCCTTATCTGCAGGATATCAGCTTTGATGTGCGCGAGGGCGAAATTTTTGGTCTGTATGGCCTGGTGGGCGCCGGACGTACAGAGCTGCTGGAAACCATTTTCGGCGTGCGTACCCGTGCGGCAGGGCGTGTGTATTTCCGCGACCACCTGATGAACTTCAACAATGCCCACGAAGCGATCGAGCATGGATTTGCCCTGATTACCGAGGAACGCAAAGCAAACGGTCTGTTCCTGAAGAGCGATTTGACATTCAATACTACCATTGCCAACCTGGACCAGTACAAAGGTGGCCTTGGGCTGTCAATGCCCAAAATGGTAAAAGCCACAAGCAAGGAGATCAAGGTCATGCACACCAAGTGCATGGGACCTGACGATATGATCACCAGTTTGTCCGGCGGCAACCAGCAAAAGGTCATTTTTGGCAAATGGCTGGAACGCGAACCCCAGGTCTTTATGATGGATGAACCTACGCGCGGTATAGACGTTGGCGCAAAGTACGAAATCTATGAGCTGATCATCAAGATGGCCAAACAGGGAAAGACGGTTATTGTTGTTTCCTCTGAAATGCCTGAGATTCTGGGTATCACCAACCGGATCGGCGTTATGTCCAACGGACATCTTTCCGGCATTGTGAATACCAAGGAAACAAATCAGGAAGAGCTTTTGAGACTCAGCGCAAAATACCTGTAATGGGGGATAATGATCTATGGCAACTGCAACACAAACTTCAAAAATTCTTTCGGCGGAGCAGGAAGCCAAGCTTCGCCAGCCAATCGATGAATATGTTGGGAAAAATCCAGGCGCAGATCGATGAACTTCGTACTGACGGTACTGAAAAAGCTGTCAATATCCAGAATGAGCTGGATAACCTGAAGCGCGACCGCATCTATACCGCGCAGGAAAAAACGGAACGTGAGACCAAACTGAAGGCTGAATTGGCAGCGGCCAAGGCAGTTGAAGAAAAAAACAAGGGCCAGATCAACAAGCTGATCGCTGATGCCGAAGCCTATTTGAAAGCCCATTATGACAGCGACTATTACCAGGCGGTGGTGGCCAGCTGCAAGCAGGAAAAGGTACAAGCCCAGCAGAAATATCAGGCAGCTGTAGAACAGCTGAAAAAGGAACACGAGACGGCACTTTCCAAGCTGAGCAATCAGCAGGAAATCAAGGACGAAAAGTATGTCCACAAGAACCGCCTGTTCGACGCCAAAATGCAGTTGGATAAGGACTGCCAGGCAATCAAGGACCGCCGGCATGCTGCGTTTGATTACAAATATCACCTGATCGATATGCTGCGCCTGTCCAAGTTTACGGTTGGAGAGTCTCTGGCGCAAAAGTGGGAAAACTACAAGTACACATTTAATCGCCGTGACTTTTTGCTGCGCAACGGTCTGTACATTGCAATCGTTATCATCTTTATTATACTGTGCCTGATTGCCCAGTTCGGCAAGAAAGTGCCGCTGCTTACCGTCAACAATATTTTGAACATTCTGCAGCAGGCTTCGCCGCGCATGTTCCTGGCTTTGGGCGTTGCCGGGCTGATCCTGCTGGCCGGTACGGACCTTTCCATTGGCCGTATGGTTGGTATGGGTATGACTGCAGCTACCATCATTATGCACAAGGGCGTCAACACCGGTGCGGTTTTTGGCCATGTGTTTGATTTTACCGGGCTGCCGGTCGTTGCCCGCGTTATTTTGGCGCTGCTTGTCTGCATTGTCCTGTGCACAGTCTTTACCACCATCGCAGGTTTCTTTACAGCCAAGTTCAAAATGCACCCATTTATTTCTACGATGGCGAACATGCTGGTCATTTTTGGCTTGGTCACCTATTCAACCAAGGGTGTTTCCTTTGGCGGTATCGAAGGCAACATCCCCAGCATGATCATCCCCAAGATTGGCGGTTTCCCCACCATTATCCTGTGGGCTATCGCAGCTGTGATCATTGTGTGGTTCATCTGGAACAAGACGACCTTTTGGTAAAAACCTGTTCGCAGTCGGCGGCAACGCCGAAGCTGCTGCTGTTTCCGGCATCTCGGTATTCCGCGTTACGGTAGGTGCGTTTATTCTGGCAGGCATTCTGTATGGCTTCGGCTCCTGGCTGGAATGCATCCGTATGGTGGGCTCCGGCTCCGCTGCATATGGTCAGGGCTGGGAAATGGACGCCATCGCGGCCTGCGTTGTGGGCGGCGTTTCTTTCACCGGCGGTATCGGCAAGATTTCCGGCGTGGTTGTCGGTGTGTTCATCTTCACCGCGTTGACTTACTCTCTGACCACTTTGGGTATTGATACGAACCTGCAGTTCGTGTTCTCCGGCATCATCATTCTGGTTGCTGTTATGCTGGACTGCCTCAAGTACGTTCAGAAGAAATAATCTATACCGGCTGTACGGCAAAAATTCGGCTGTGTTTATAAAAAACAGGCTGAATTTCCGGTGCTCCGGTGCCTCCCGGCATAAACCGCAGCGTATCATCAGATAACACAAAAGCATGTGCATGACAAAACAAATCGAAAATTTTGGGTTTTCGAGGAGGGCGGGTGCACATGCTTTTATTTTTGACCCGCAAAATCTTTGCCGTATCCTCAAAACCGCTGCCTGTATGCAAGGCATTTGCCTTTACCCGGCGGTATGGTATAATTTGAGGAAGAAACCGGAAGGGAGGAGAGAGATGTGATTTATCTTTCGGAATTTTATTTTCCCAGCCAAAACAGCGAGGCTAACTACCTTGCCGAGTCGCCGCGGGCCAAAATGACCTGCTATGATTCTTTCTACCCCTTTGGCCTGTTTGCGGGCCGGGGCTTGAAAGCACTGGACCTGGCGGATGTGACCATTTTGTACGGCGGCAACGGCTCCGGCAAAACCACAGCGCTCAACGTGATGGCGGACGCTTTGCGCCTGCAGCGCGGGGCACAGTATAACCGCAGTGATTTCTTCCCGGATTATGTTTCCCTGTGCCAGTTCCACACCCTGCACGCCATCCCGGCGGGCAGCCTGATTTTGACCAGCGACGATGTGTTTGACTATATGTTGGATGTGCGCGCCATCAACGATAACATTGATACCCGCCGCGGCAGCCTGTTTGATGAATACACCGAGGCCCGCACCGCCAAATTCCAGATGCACAGCATGGAGGATTATGACCGGCTCAAGCAGGTCAGCGCGGCACGGCGCTATTCCAAATCTCAGGTGGCGCGCAAAACTTTGTCTCCCAACATCCGCACCCACTCCAACGGCGAAAGCGCCTTTTTGATGTTCCAGGAAAAACTGCGCGGGGATGCCCTTTATCTGTTGGATGAACCGGAAAACAGCCTTTCTGCCGCGCGGCAGATCGCTTTGGCGGATTTTTTGGCAGATTCGGCCCGGTTTTACGGCTGCCAGTTTGTGCTGGCCACCCATTCGCCGTTTTTTGCTGGCAATCCCCGGTGCCCGCATTTATGATCTGGACAGTGACCCGGTGCGCACCCGCCGCTGGACCGAGCTGGAAAGCGTGCGGGATACCTTTGAGTTTTTCCAACAGCACAAGGAGGAGTTTTGATGGCGGAACGCCGATTTTATCAAGGGGAGACCTTTGCCAATTATGACCCCGGCGAGCTGCTGGAAAACGCCGAGTTCGAGGACTGTGTGTTTGACCACTGCCGCTGGCTGGGCACGCGGGTGCAGAACTGCCGCTTCAACGCCTGTACCTTTGACCACTGCAATTTTTCCGGCGTGGTGTTCAGCTTTACCACCATGAAAGATGCCTGGCTGCTGAACAGTGCGTTCCGCTCCATGGCGTGGGGCGGGCTGCAGGGCAAAAGCGGGTGTTCCAGCCGTTTGGCAAAATCAAAAACTGCGCGTTCCGCTACAATGATTTTTCCGGCATGGCACTGAACGGCTTTGACTGGACCGGGGCGGAACTGCAGCAATGCACCTTTGATGATACCCGCCTTGCCGGGGCCAGCTTTTACGGCGTGCGGCTGGGCGGAACCCGGTTCACCCGCTGCGATTTGCAAAAAAGCCGACCTGCGCACCGCCGAAGAATACGCCATTGATTTGGAGACCAACAAGTTGAAAGGCGCAAGGTTCAGCTTTCCTGATGTGGTAAGGTTACTGGATGGAACGGGGATTGTGATCGAGTGAGGCGCTTAAAACGACCCAACGTAAGGTGCTTTGATGAAAACCCAAATAGGAAATTGGCTTCCCTCTGAGGGGCGGTTCTCTTTATAATGCACTACCACCATTTAACCTGCCTCTTACCCGTTGGAACGCCCATTGTGCGCCCGCTAACCTGACGGGATAACGATTTTTAGAAAATGATAAACCGGGTAAAAACCCAAAAACTCGCCCTGAATTTTTACAATTCGAAAATGGCGAAAATGTTGTGGAATTTTTTGGCGTGTGGTATAATAAATGAAATCGCGGTTTATGGTTGATTTTTCGGCCCGGCCGCATTTGATTAAAAAAGCAACGCGCGGCCGAACAGGCTGCCGGGTGCAGCCGGAAAATCCCCGGGTACGCCCATTTATAAGGAGGAACGAACGGAATATGCAGAAGAAAAAATCACCGCATTCCTGCTGGCGCTGGCAATGGTGTCCGCTATGGCACTGCCCGTTTTTGCACAGGAGCCGAACCCGCAGGCTGAAACCGCTGCAAGCATTGCAGTGGTGGAAACTGCTACCCCGGAAACCGCAGCCACCGAGGAACCGAAAGTTGACGCTGAACCGGCAGAGGACAACGTGAAAGAGGACGCCGCTACCTATGATGCACCGCCGGAGAACGGCTGGTATCAGGAATACCCCGGCGGCCCCTGGTATTGGTACGAAAACGGCGTGCGCCAGGGCACCACTGGCCGCGGCAAGGAAATCTATGACCCCAAGAGCGATGCCTGGTACTGGCTGGATGCTGTTCAGGGGCGGCGCTATGACCACCAATAAGGATGTCTATCAGGACTCCAACGGCGGCAAGTGGGTGCGTTACGATGCCAACGGCCATATGGTCAAGGGCTGGAATACCAACGAGAAGGGTACTTACTACTTCGATCTCGTGACCGGTGCTATGGTAAAGGGGATGTGTACGATAGACGGCATTCCCTGCGCATTTGATACCACCACAGGCATTGGCCTGGATAAGCAGTGGGTCAACATCAACGGCGACAAGTTCTGGTACGAAGGCGGCAAGCGCCAGGGCACCACTGGCCGCGGCAAGGAAATCTATGACCCCGCTTCCGATGCCTGGTACTGGCTGGATTCCGTCAATAACGGCGCAATGGCTGTCAGCAAGGATGTCTATCAGGACTCCAACGGCGGCAAGTGGGTCCGCTATGATGCCAACGGCCATATGATCAAGGGCTGGAATACCAACTCTCAGGGTACTTATTACTTTGACCTCATCACCGGCGCTATGGCAAAGGGCACCGTTGTGATCGACGGCATTACCTGCGTGTTTGATTACAACACCGGCATTCTGCAGTCCACCAACGTGGATGTGACCAAGTACCGCGAGATCAAGCGCACCAACTACTATGCTGACGGCAGCGTGATGAATACCCTGACCACCGATTACGATGCACAGGGCCGCCTGCTGAAAGAGCAGCGCCGCGATAAGTCCGGCAACCTGCAGGTTCAGGACGACTTCTATTATGAATACAACGGCATGCTGACCAAGCATACCCACCGCGAGTACGGCAACGACAACTACTCTTACGAGTATCGCTATGAGTATGATAACAGCAACCGCTTTGCCAAGATCTCCGTTTACCGCTACAATGGCGGCTGGTACCTGTACAGCTACTGGACTGCCAAAGAGTGGGACAGCCTGGGCAGCGTTTCCAAGTTCTGGGAATACAACGGCCAGAACAAAGTTACCTGCATCGTCAACCTGACCAGCAGCGGTAGCCGTAACCGTTACACCAAGATGACCATTGTGAACAGCAGCAACAAGACCGTGCGTACTGACACCTGGAGCTATGACAGCAACGGCCACCTGGCCGGCTGGACCAACAGTGGCAACTCCAACGGCTATTCTAACGTGCTCAGACTCTCCAGCGATAACAATATTGGCGCTGGCAACCCGCTGTTCGACCGTCATTGCGGCAAATTTGTCACCGATGACAAGATCACCAGCGCTTCCATCAAGTTCCAGAACGATGAAGTTGTCGAGATCCGCCAGAACAACCAGCGCATCTCTTACACCAACCAGGAAAGCATGGGTATGAACAGCAGCAACAATCTGACCCGTACCTTTGCTACCTACACTGATGGCGGCAACTTCCGTTACCGCACCCTGGTTGAGTACTTCAAGTACAAGAACTAAGGCAACACCGCACAATTCCCACCTGACGGCTTAAGCACCGCTCCGGCGGCTGCGGCACGGCATCTGCGTTGCCAAAATGCTCGATAATACACAAAGTATTATCTGTGCTTTTGGCTTAGCATCTGCCGCACCTCGCTCGCCGTATCGGCACTTAGAATTATGCGGTATTGCCCTAAGCGTAACAGCTTAGCTTGATGTTGGCTTAACCCTAAAACCACGGCCCCCGGCAGAGTATTTTACGCTCTGCCGGGGGCTTTTTGTGTATTGCCGCCCATTTGCGGGCATACTGAACAAAGAACCCCGATGACGAAAGGAGCACTGTATATGCCTGCAAAAATGAACCCCTTTGAGGTAAAAACCAAACCCGCCGACCGCTACTATATGGACTGGCAGAAACTTTACCCCCGCCCCTATGACAAAAAACGAGGTGGACCCCTACACCCGGCTGCGTATTATTTTAATGAACGGCACCGAGTACGAGGCCAACTGGTTCTCTCACCAGTTCCACCGCCACTGCACCAACAACGACCTGCGCCGGGAACTTGCCGTGCTGCGCCGCACCGAGCAGCAACAGCAAAAGCGCATTGCCTGCTTAAAGCCGATCGACGAAAGTATTCTGGAAACCACCATCGGGTACGAGCAGCTGGCCGTGGACCTGACGGCTATTCTGGCCCAGCGGGAGCCGGACGCCTATGTGGTGCAGGTGATGAACCTGGCTCTGCTGGAGGATTTTGACCACCTGTACCGCTATGCGGATCTGCTGGAACTGGAACGCGGCATCCACGCCGAGCGGCTGGTGGGCTGCTATACCGAGATCATGCCCGGCCGCCCCACCATTGCGGAGCACCGCCACCCGCGGGACAGCGTGCGCAAGCCCATCAGCGCGGCCACGGCGGCCCCCATCACCAAGCTGAACGCCGCCATTATCACCGCCGCCGAACAGCAGACGATGAACTATTATATGAACATCGGCACCTTTTATGACAGTGACCTTGGCCGCAGGCTGTACCAGGAGATCGGCATGATCGAAGAACAGCATGTGACCCAGTACGGCGCTCTGCTGGACCCCGGCATGACTTGGCTGGAAAACCTGCTGCTGCATGAATATACCGAGTGCTACCTTTATTGGTCCTGCGTGGAGGATGAAACCGACCTGCATATTAAAAAGATCTGGGAGCAGCATTTTGAGCAGGAGTGCAGCCACCTGCATGCCGCCGAAGCCCTGCTGAAACAGTACGAGGGCAAGGAAGCCTGCCAGATCATCCCGGATGGGACTTTCCCGGAACTGCTGCGCTTTGGCCCCCAGAAAGAATATCTGCGCAAGGTGCTCAAAACCACCATTTTGAACACCGCTGTGCAGGATGACCCCGCCATTCCGGTGGAGACCCTGACCAAAGATGCACCCTACTATGCTTACCAGGCTGCCGTCTGCCCGGACGCTGCCCGCGTGGCCAGCCACCAGGTGATTGAAGAGCACATTGGCACCAGCGGCAAGGACTACCGCTTTGAAGAAAAGCCCCATCCGGTTGAAGCCCTGCGCGACCGCACCCAGGATAATACCACGATTGCCCGAGGCAAAATCTGAACCACCCGAAGGGGCAGAGGATGGCAAACCGCCATCCTGTACATGAAAACAGGCTGTTTTTTGTAAAAAATGCCGGAGTGGATGGGAGGGCCTGCCCTCTTGAACTGCCGTGCCGGGGAACGTATAATAGTAACATTGCTGTGTAAGTAGCCGGCAGTGGTTACCGGGCGTTGAAAAGTGATGTTGCGCGGGGGTGATGGGAGCATGATGTACGCCCGCTGACCGCGCCCCAACAATGCTTTTTTTGACATGCGGCAACTACCTGCCGCTGCTTACAATGAGAGAGGATGTTGAGATTGAAACGTGAATCATTTGCTTCACGCATTGGCTTTTTTGATGGTCAGCGCAGGCTGCGCCATCGGCATTGGCAATGTGTGGCGCTTCCCAACCGTAACGGGCCAGTATGGCGGCGGCGTATTTGTGCTGTTCTACCTGCTGTTCCTGGTTTTGATGGGAGCACCGGTGCTTACCATGGAGCTGGCTGTTGGCCGTGCGGGCCACGGCAGCGCGGGCACAGCCTACCGTGCGCTGGAACCAAAAGGCAGCAAGTGGCACCTGCACGGCTGGGCCTGCCTGATTGGCTGCTGCGTGCTGATGATGTATTACACCACCGTCAGCGGCTGGATGCTGGCCTATTTCTTCCGGTTTGTCAAGGGTACATTCACCGGCCTGACCGCCGATGCCGTCAGCGGCGTGTACGCCGACCTGCTGGCCGACCCGTTCGAGCAGATCGTCTGGATGGCCATTACCGTGCTGCTGGGCTTTTTTGTCTGCAGCCGCGGTTTGCAGAACGGCATTGAACGCATTGGCAAATGGATGATGGGCGCGCTGTTTGTGCTGATCCTGGTTCTGGCTGTGCACAGCTTTGTGCTGCCCGGCGCGGGCGAGGGCCTGGCGTTCTACCTGCTGCCGGACTGGAACCGTGCCGCCGAAATGGGCATTGGCAATGTCATTGTGGCGTGCCATGAACCAGGCGTTCTTTACCCTCAGCCTTGGCGTTGGCGCTATGGAAATCTTTGGCAGCTACATGAGCCGGGATTATACCCTGGCGGGCGAGTCCCTGCGCATCTGCGCGCTGGATACCTGCGTGGCCATCTGTTCCGGCCTGATCATCTTCCCGGCCTGCTTCTCTTACGGGGTCAGCCCGGATGCAGGCCCCAAGCTGATCTTTATCACCCTGCCCAATGTATTTGCCAATATGACGGGCGGGCCTGTGGGGTACACTGTTCTTTGTATTTATGACCTTTGCCAGCTTTTCTACCATCATTGCTGTGTTCCAGAACATTCTGGCCTGCCTGCAGGAAAGCTTTGGCTGGAGCCTGAAACGCGCCTGTGCCGTTGGAACGGTGTTCATCCTGCTGGCGAGCGTGCCGTGCGTGCTGGGCTTCAACCTGTGGGGCGGTGTGCAGCCCATGGGTCCCGGCAGCACCGTGCTGGATGCTGAGGACTTTTTGGTCAGCAACCTGCTGCTGCCCATTGGCAGCTTGATCTACCTGCTGTTCTGCGTAACCAGGTGGGGCTGGGGCTTTGATAACTACTTAACCGAAGCCAATACCGGCAAGGGCCTGCGCCTGCCGCGGTGGTTCAAGCCGTATTTCAGCGTGGTGCTACCGCTGCTGATCGTGTTTATTCTGGTGCAGGGCCTGTAAAATAAAGCCGTACCGGAACCCGGCAAACCGCAAAAAAATACCTGCCTGCTGCAAACTGCCCAAAAGGCATGGCGTGGCGGGTGGTATTTTTTGAGGGATTTTGTTAATAATGTGTCAAATACCCCTTGCGCAAACCGCAGATTCTGCGTATAATATAGGCAGGGCAAAAGGGGCTGTCTGCCCCCTGTGCCAAACAGTACCAAAGCACAAGGCTAATATAAATTACCGAGAGGAGTTTTTTACCATGGGTTTGGGCAAAAAGACGATTGATGACGAAAACTACGCTGGCAAGCGCGTGCTTGTCCGCTGCGATTTCAATGTCCCGATGAAGGACGGTGTGATCACCAACGACAACCGCATCAATGCGGCTCTGCCGACCATCAAAAAGCTGATCGCTGACGGCGCAAAGGTTATCCTGTGCAGCCATCTGGGCAAGCCGAAGAATGGCCCCGAAGCCAAGTTCAGCCTGGCTCCCGTTGCTGTTCGCCTGAGCGAAAAGCTGGGCCAGCCGGTTACCTTTGCTGATGACGACAACGTTGTTGGCAACCAGGCCAAGGCTGCTGTTGCCACCATGGGCAACGGCGATGTTGTTCTGCTCCAGAACACCCGTTTCCGCAAGGAAAGAAACCAAGAATATCGACACCTTCAGCGAAGAGCTGGCCAGCCTGGCTGACGCTTACGTTGACGATGCTTTCGGCTCCTGCCACCGTGCACACTGCTCCACCGCAGGTGTGACCAACTATGTTAAGGATACCGCTGTTGGCTACCTGATGGAAAAGGAAATCAAGTACCTGGGCAACGCCGTCAACAACCCGGAGCGCCCCTTCACCGCTATTCTGGGCGGCGCTAAGGTTGCTGATAAGCTGAATGTTATCTCCAACCTGCTGGAAAAGGTCGATACCCTGATCATCGGCGGCGGCATGGCCTACACCTTCCTGAAGGCACAGGGCTATGAGATCGGCAAGAGCCTGGTTGACGATTCCAAGATCGACTACTGCAAGGAAATGATGGCTAAGGCGCAGGAAAAGGGCGTTAAGCTGCTGCTGCCCGTTGACGCTGCCTGCGTTGCTGACTTCCCCGATCCCATCGACGCACCTGTCGAAGTTAAGATCGTTCCCGTTACCGCAATCCCGGCTGACATGGAAGGCTGCGATATCGGCCCCGAGAGCATGAAGCTGTTTGCTGATGCCGTCAAAGCTTCTAAGACCGTTGTCTGGAACGGCCCCATGGGCGTGTTCGAAAACCCGACCCTGGCAGCCGGCACCCTGGCTGTTGCCAAGGCTATGGCTGAAAGCGGCGCTACCACTGTGATCGGCGGCGGCGATTCTGCAGCTGCTGTGCAGCAGATGGGCCTGGGCGACAAGATGACTCACATCTCCACCGGCGGCGGTGCTTCCCTGGAATACCTGGAAGGCAAAGAGCTGCCCGGCATTGCCGTTATCCAGAACGCATAATTAAAAAACCGCAGGAGCGCGGCGGCTTAGCCGCTGCGCTCTTTTGTTATGTAGCCCGCATGGTGGACAACAAAGAAAAATCCACGCAAGCAAATAAGTAGTTCATAAGAAGGAGTTTTTATCATGGATAAACAGAACCGTAAGGCAATTATTGCCGGTAACTGGAAAATGAACAAGACTGCTACCGAGGCTGCTGAGCTGATTGACGCCCTGATCCCCGCTGTTAAGGATGCAGGCTGCGAAGTTGTGATCTGCGTGCCGTTCACCGACCTGGTGACCGCCGTTGCCAAAACCAAGGGCACCAACATCCATGTTGGCGCTGAGAACGTTCACTTTGAAAAATCCGGCGCTTTTACCGGCGAGATCAGCGCTGACATGCTGACCGACCTGGGCGTTGAGTACGTTGTGGTTGGCCACAGCGAGCGCCGCCAGTATTTTGCTGAAACCGATGAAACCGTCAACAAGCGCGCCAAGGCTGCACTGGCCGGCGGCCTGAAGCCCATCATCTGCGTGGGCGAAAGCCTGACCCAGCGCGAACAGGGCGTGACCGAAGAGCTGATCCGCATGCAGGTCAAGATCGCTCTGAACGGCGTGACCGCTGACGAGCTGAAGAACGTTGTTATCGCTTACGAGCCCATCTGGGCCATCGGCACCGGCAAGACCGCTACCGCTGACCAGGCTGAGGAAGTCTGCGCAGCCATCCGCAAGGTGGTTGGCGAGCTGTACGGCGCTGACGCCGCCAAGGCACTGACCGTTCAGTACGGCGGCAGCATGAACCCCAAAAACGCAGAGGAACTGCTCTCCAAGCCCGATGTTGACGGCGGCCTGATCGGCGGCGCATCCCTGAAAGCAGACCAGTTTGCTGTTATCGTGGAAGCTGCTACCAAAGGCTGAGAATGAATGAGCAATTAGGAATGAGAAATTAGGAATTGGCTGAACCGGAAAGGCTTGAGCCGATGGAACCACCTTTCAGTCTGCTGCGCAGACAGCTTCCCTCAAGGGAAGCCAAGTGTGGCACCAAAATGGTATCTATTATTCTGTGCGCCCCTACGGTGGGATGCGTAACGAGCCTTTGTCCACAACAAACTCCTAACTCCTCCCTCCTAACTTCTAACTAAAACTAAGGGAGAACCAATCAATGGCAAAGAAACCTGTAATGCTCTGCATCATGGACGGCTTCGGCTGGACCCCGGACGAAATCTATGGCAACGCCGTTGTTGCTGCCAACAAGCCGCATCTGGATGCACTGATGAAAAATTACCCTATGACCACCATCGACGCATCTGGCATGGCTGTCGGCCTGCCAGATGGCCAGATGGGCAACTCTGAAGTTGGCCATACCAACATGGGTGCTGGCCGCATCGTGTACCAGCAGCTCACCCTGATCACCAAGTCCATCAAGGACGGCGAAATGTTCAAGAACCCCGTGCTGGTCAAGAACATGAAAGCTGCCATTGATGCCGGCAAGGCCATCCACCTGATGGGCCTGGTTGGTACCGGCGGCGTTCACAGCCATGCCGATCACTGGTTCGGCGTGCTGGAAATGGCCAAGCATATGGGCGCAACCAAGGTTTATCTGCACTGCATCATGGACGGCCGTGATACCGACCCCCATTCCGGTAAGGGATTCCTGGCTGACCTGCAGGCCAAGCTGGACGAGCTGGGTATTGGCACCATCGCCAGTGTCAGCGGCCGTTACTATGCTATGGACCGTGACAACAACTGGGACCGTGAAGAAAAAAGCTTATGCCGCTTTTGTTTACGGCGAGTGCAACCATGCCGCCAATGCACAGGAGGCCATTGAGGCTTCTTATGCGGACGGCAAGACGGATGAATTCGTGATCCCCGCCGTTACCTGTGAGGGTGGCCGCGTGGAGGATGGCGATACCATCATCTTCATGAACTTCCGCCCCGACCGTGCCCGCCAGATGACCCGCATTTTCTGCGATGATGCCTTTACCGGCTTCGAGCGCCGCGGCGGCCGCAAGCAGGTTCACTATGTCTGCATGGCCGAGTATGATGCTACCATGCCCAACTGCGAAGTTGCCTACCCGCCGGTTGAGCTGAGCAACGTTCTGGGCGAGTATCTTTCCAAGAACGGTAAGACCCAGCTGCGCATTGCCGAGACCGAGAAGTACGCCCATGTGACCTTCTTCTTCAACGGCGGTGTGGAAGCCCCCTATGAGGGCGAGGACCGCAAGGTAATCCCCAGCCCGAAGGATGTGCCCACCTATGACCTGAAACCCCAGATGAGCGCCCCGGAGGTTGCTGACGAGTGCAAGGCCCGCATTGAGAGCGGCAAGTACGATGTGATCATCCTGAACTTTGCCAACTGCGATATGGTCGGCCATACCGGCGTGTTTGATTCCGCTGTCAAGGCTGTGGAAGCTGTTGATGCCGCTGTGAACGAGGTTGTGACCGCTGTGCTGAACGCCGGTGGCTGCGTGTTCCTGACCGCTGACCACGGCAACGCCGAAAAGATGAAGAACCCGGACGGCACCCCGTTTACCGCCCACACCACCAACCCGGTGCCGTTTGTGGCCATCGGCTGCGGCGATGTGAAGCTGCGCGAGGGCGGCTGCCTGGCAGATATTGCCCCCACCATGCTGCCTTATATCGGCCTGCCGGTACCCTCGGAGATGACCGGTAAGAGCTTGATCGTTGACTAAGCACTCAAATAAAGTAAAAAAGAGGCCCAGAACTGTCGAAAAGACAGTTTTTGGGCCTTTTTTTGTGCAAAATGGAAATAATGAAGAAAAAAATTCAATATTAACATATGATAATGAAATGCGGAAGTCATATGTGTTATAATACCAAATATGTTGGCTATGAACAAAAACGAAGAAAACAGGAGCGTATATTATTTATGGGGGGGTAACACTGCCAGCAAGTTGCGGGCTGGCTGTGTGCCCCGGATGCGAAGAGACAAAAAAAGATATGCCTGAAGGGGAGAAACACACATGGAGAAAGCACTGAATGTTGATATCCGGCAGTTCTACCGGGAAGATCTTGGGGTCCATTCCGAAGAACTGTTGGATAAGCTGGAGGCGGTATCCCAGGCGGTAACGCTGCAAAAAGGGGAGATCCTGAATAAAAGGGGAACGCCAGACCATGCTGCCGTTTTTTGATCGAAGGCATTATGCGCTGCGTTACCTTGGATAGTGAGGGCAAAGAGAAAACCCTGGGCTTTACCATGAACCGCGGCGATGTGGTGCTTTCCAACATGGACCTGACCGGCCGCCATATCAGCACGGACCAGGCACTGGTTCCATCAACCCTGATTTTGCTGCCCATTGATTATGTGTTGCAGAACATGAAGGATGAGCCGGAGGTGATCCGCGTCTATCAGGAGCAGATCGTCAAGTGGGGCATGATCTATCAGTCCCGCGCTGTGAGCCTGAGCCAGGGGACGCGACCGAGCGGTTCGAATGGTTCTGCAAGGAGTATCCCGGCATGATAGATATGGTCAATAACCGCTATATTGCATCGTTTTTGGGCATTACCCCGGTCACTCTCAGCCGCCTGCGCCACGGCGTTGCCACAAAAGTGGGCCGCGAAAAGCGGACAGACGAAGAATAAAGAAATAAGGCAACACCGCACAATTCCCGCCTTGCGGCTTAAGCACCGCTCCGGCGGCTGCGGCACGGCATCTGCGTTGCCAAAATGCTCGATAATGTCGGGTTGCGGTACCCGCATCGTGCTTCGGGGGCAAAAGCCCCTCGCACTCTGCGACCGCTGCCCCTGCTTCGGTTCGCTGCATCCGCCACTGGCGGCGCTCACCTTTGCAGCATCCAGTATTATCTGCGCTTTTAGCTTAGCAGCTGCCGCACCTCGCTTGCCGTATCGGCACTTAGAATTATGCGGTATTGCCATAATAATCCTGATATGCAGCAGCGCCCGCACCGGACTGTAAGGATCCGGTACGGGCGCTGATTTTTCTTTATGTGGTTTTGCCTGTATATATCACTGGATCAGTACGCCGGTGGTTTCATCAAAGTGGTAGGTTTGACCATCAATGGTGCTCCAGCCCTTGTACATGGCACCGGTGTTCAGGTCGTAATACCAGCGCTTGCCATCCTGGGCGTACCAGCCTTTGATCATAGCGCCGTTGGCATCATACCGCACCCACTTGCCGCCGTTGGAATCCTGGTATACTTCCTTGCTTACGGCTTTGGCACCCTGCTGCACGCTGTCCAGCCAGTACCAGGCACCGCTGGCGGGGTCATAGATCTCTTTGCCGCGGTAGTTGGCGTTGCTGGGCTGCCAGCCCTGGCGCACCAGTTTTCGTACCAGTAGCTCTTGCCATCAATCGTGTACCAGAAGTTGCCCGGCGTGCCGCTGGTCATTTTGCCGTAAACGGGGTCGAAGTAGTAGTACAGCTGGTTGTTTACCGCAACGGAACCATACTGCATAACACCGGTCTTGGGGTCATAGTACACCTTGCGGCCATCCGGCAGGGTCCAGGGGCCTTTGATCATGGCACCGGTGACCGGCTCAAAATAGTACCACTTGCCGTTCTGGCAGTCCTCACCTTTACCATGTGGCCGTTGGCATCATAGCGTACCCATTTGCCGCCGTTGGATTCCTGATAAACGTCTTTATTCACGGCCTTGGCACCGCCCTGGTTGGCATCCAGCCAGTACCAGGCGTTGCTGCCGGAATCGTAAATTTCCTTGCCGCGGCCTGTGGTGCCCTGCTTTACGCCGTTCTCATACCAGTAATCGCGGCCGTTCTCGCTGCGCCAGCCGGTGTAGTTGTTGTTATTGCCGGGATACTCGCCAAACCAGTAGTTCAGGTCAACATTGGCATTCACACCGGGAACCGTACCTTTGTTGCTGTACTGCCACATGTTGCAGCTGCTGCCGTCATAGCTTACGCCGGAACGGTAGTCGGCCATCCACTTGTACCATCCGGAATTGCTGAACCGAGAGTCCGTCAGGTAATTCTGGAAGAAATAATAGTAAGAGTAAATGCCCACGCGGTAGCCGGCGTTGGAAACCATGTTGCACCAGGTCTGGGCAATATCGCCGTAAGTAGAGTTGCTGGCGATGGGGTTGCCGTCAGGGTATGTTCAATGTCCAGAAATACCGGCAGGGGTGGGGTTGTGCCCGCTCAAAGGCTCAGGGTATGGCGAGCCTCACTGGCGGCCATATCGGTATTTTCAGCGTAAGAGTAAAGGTACACGCCATAGGGGATGCCAAGCCGTTCACACTCGCTTACGTTGCGGTACCACTGGGCGTCATCCTGTTTGTTTTCGCCCACGCCGTCGTATTCGCTGCCAATGCCGCAGCGAATCATGACAAAATCAATGCCGGAATTTTTAACGGCGTCCCAGTCAACGGTGCCCTGATGGTAGCTGACATCAAAGCCGTTATAAGTAACGCTGCAGGTGGCAATGCCGTTGGAACTGTAGGTGGCAGCGTCCTGTTGGACAATATCCTCCCACTCGATGGCGGGCACGGAATCATCATAGATCGGCACGCCATCTTTGTAGCGGAAGCTGTTTTTCCAGCCCGTTTGCCACATCATACGGTACGCCGGAATCTTCCTGTGCGGTTTCCGGTGTGCTGGTTTCGGCCGCCGCAGGCAGCGCCGCAAACAGCCCTGCTGCCATAACAGCTGCCGCAGCCAGGCTGGCTGTGCGCAGTTTTAGGGTCCCTTTCAAAATTTATTCCTCCTTCAAAGTGAACATCATTAACTATCATCATACCACAACCGCATAGCCTTGGGAATAGTTACCTATGTAAAATTTGAAAGCAATACCGCATAATTCTGCGTGTCGATGCCCCATCGACGCTTGAATCTGCAGGGCAGGGAAGGTTTGGTGCAGCCCAAAAAGAAAAACGTGCATTCTGACGTGTCTTGCGCTGCGCGCTACTTGCCAATGCAGGCAAAATCGGGTATGATAACAATAAGTAGAAATATTCTGCCGGACACCCGGCAGATTGGGTAAGAAAACAGCAAAGGAGAACCTGTTATGCGTTATTGCAAAAATGTACCATGCCGGACACCCGCCCCGGTATCACCTTTGACTCTGAGGGCGTTTGCAGCGCCTGCCGCCATTACGAAAACCGCAAAAATGTGGACTGGGACGCCCGCTTTAAGGAGTTTGAAGCCTACTGCAACAAGTACCGCGGCATGAACGGCCCCGGCGGTTATGACTGCGCTGTTGCTGTTTCCGGCGGCAAGGACAGCCACTTCCAGGTTTGGATGCTGAAAGAAGTCATGCACATGAACCCCATCCTGTTCAGCGTGGAGGATAACTTCCCCATGACGCAGGCCGGTATCCATAACCTGAAAAACATCAGCGAGGAATTCGGCTGCACCATCATCAGCTGCAAGCCCAACATCCGCGCCCAGAAAGTGCTGATGCGCAAGTTCTTTGAAAAATACGGCAAGCCCACCTGGTATGTGGACCGCTTGATCTATACCTTCCCCCTGCACATGGCAGCCAAGTTCAACACCCCCATGCTGTGCTATGGCGAGAACGTCAGCTTTGAATACGGCGGCTGCTCCGATAAGGAGACGTATTCCGCCATGGATCAGATCGAAAATGGCGTGGCGGTCGGCTTCCCGATGGAAGAGCTGGTGGGCGACGGCGTGACCGAAAACGACCTGTCCCTGACGCTGGCTCCCTCTGCCGAAGAGCGCGCGAAGCTGGACCCGTTCTATATGAGCTACTTTGTGCCCTGGAACAGCTACAAGAACTACCAGATCGCCAAGGAGCATGGCTTCCACGATTTGACCCATGAGTGGGATCACACCCACCATGCGGAAAACTTTGACCAGATCGATTCCCGCGCCTATCTGGTGCATTCTTGGCTGAAGTATCCCAAGTTCGGCCATGCCGCTGCAACCGACTATACCGCCCGCTATATCCGCTATGGCATGATGACCCGCGAGGAAGCCATTCCCATCATCAAGGCCCGCGATGGCAAGCTGGACCCGCTGTGCGTGCGTGATTTCTGCGATTTCTGCGGCTACACCGAGAGCGAGTTCTGGAAGATCATGGACAAGTTCTATAACCGTGATCTGTTTGAAAAGAACGACTGCGGCGAGTGGGTGCTGAAACACCCCATCTGGGAGGAAAACAAATAATGGTACGTCATGTTATTTTGTGGAAACTGAAAGAGATGCCCGCCGCTGAACAGGAAACCGTCAAGGCGGATATCAAAGCCGGGCTGGAAGGTCTGGCCGGGCAGATCCCCGGTTTGACGGAGATCCATGTTTACACCAAGGCCCTGCCCAGCTCCGCCAATGCGGACCTGATGCTGGATACCACCTTTGTGGATGAAGCCGCCCTGAAAGGCTATGCCGTTCACCCGGCCCATGTGGCTGTGGCTGATGGCAAAGTGCGCCCCTATACCGCCGTGCGCACCTGCCTGGATTTTGAAGTATAACAGGGTAAGCTATTAAGCTGAAAAAAGGATCAATCAATGATGCAGAATACAGAACATACCGCCGCGCCGCTGCTGGTGCGCGGGGGCCGGGTTCATGATGCCGTTCACCCGGAACCACAGCAGATCGACCTGCTGCTGGAAAACGGCCGCATTGTTGCCATGGGGCATGAACTGAACGTGCCCGCCGATATCGCCGTGCTGGATGCTGCCGGGCTGGATATTTTCCCCGGTTTTGTGGATGCGCACACCCATATCGGCCTGGATGGTTATGGCATCGGGTACGAAGGCTGCGACTACAACGAGATGAATGACATCTGGACCCCGCAGCTGCGCGCCATTGACGGCATCAACCCTCGCGATCCCTCCTTTGCCCATGCACGGGAAGCAGGCATTACCTGCGTGTGCACCGGGCCGGGCAGCGCTAATGTGCTGGGCGGTACCTTTACCGCCATCAAGACGGTGGGCGAGCGTGTGGACAACATGATCGTCAAGGAAGCCGTTGCCATGAAATGCGCCTTTGGCGAAAACCCCAAGCGCTGCTATAAAGATAAATGCGATTCTACCCGCATGTCCACCGCTGCGTTCCTGCGCGGGGCGCTGGCTTCCGCCAGGGATTACGGCGCCCGCAAGGCTCGCCGCCAACGGCGATGTGACCAAAATGCCCGCTTATAACCAGAAGCTGGAAGCTCTGCTGCCGGTGCTGGACCACACCATTCCCCCTGAAAGCCCATGCACACCAGGCCAACGATATCTTTACCGCCATCCGCATTGCCAAAGAGTTCGATGTGGGCCTGACGCTGGAACATGTGACCGAAGGCCACCTGATCGTGGACGAACTGGCCAAGGAAAGCAATATCCCCATGGCCGTCGGCCCCAGCCTGACCTTTGCCAGCAAGTTTGAACTGCAGAACAAATCCTGGGAAACGCCGGGCGTTCTGGCAAAAAGCAGGCTGCCATGTTTCCATCATCACGATAACTCGGTCATTCCGCAGCAGTACCTGCCGCTGTGCGCCGGTATGGCGGTCAAAGCCGGCATGGATCCGTTTGCCGCATTGCAGGCCATCACCATCAACCCGGCCAAGCACATCGGCATTGCTGACCGTGTTGGCTCCATCGAGGTCGGCAAGGATGCAGACCTGGTGCTGACCGATGGCTGCCCGTTTGAGGTTATGACCAACGTGAAAGCTGTTCTGATCAACGGCGCAGTGGTCAGCCAGAAATAAAAAGCACTGCACCGATGTAAAAAATAGGCTGGCATCTTGCAAACAGCAGGGTGCTGTGCTATAATATCCACAGAACAGCAAAGGCGCTGTCCGATAGCATTGCTATACGGACAGCGCCTTTTTGGTTCAATAGGAATTACCACGGATGGAATGAGAGTGAGAAATATGGAAAAGAATCCTCGTTATGTCGAAATCGATTACGCCAAATACGCGCCCGATATCCCGGAGGATCAGCTGGAAGCTTATTACGGCCTGCCCAAACATGTACAGTTCTGTAATGAATGTGTGATGAGCAACCAGAAGCCGAACTCCTGCTATGAATTTGAACATACCATCCATTCCATCAAAAAGACGATGGTCATTCAGGAGGACGGCGTCTGTGATGCCTGCCATGCCTGCCACAATAAAGCCAACGGTCATATTGACTGGGCCCTGCGCGAAAAAAAAGAGCTGCGTGAGCTGTGCGATGAATACCGCAAAAATGACGGAAGCTACGACTGCCTTGTGCCCGGCTCGGGCGGCAAAGACAGTTTTTACGCGGCGCATATGCTCAAATACAAGTACGGCATGCACCCCTGACGGTGACTTGGGCACCGCATATCTATACCCCTTGGGGCTGGGAGAATATGCAGGCCTGGATCCACGCCGGGTTTGATAACTACCTGTGTACCCCCAATGGCATGACCCACCGTCTGCTGACCCGTTTGGCGACCGAGAACCTGTTCCACCCCTTCCAGCCCTTCATTCTGGGCCAGAAAGCAACTGGCCCCCAAGATGGCTGCCAAGTTCGGCATCCCGCTGGTGTTCTACGGCGAGAACGAGGCCGAGTTCGGCAATCCCATTGCGGATAACAACTCTGCCCTGCGTGACGAGCACTTTTTGCCACCAACGATTTTGACCACATCTATCTGGGCGGTGTCAGCCTGCGCCAGCTGGAAGAGGACTTCAAGGTGGACAAGGCGGACCTGGCCATCTACCTGCCGTCCGAAACTTCCAACCTGGAGAAAAACCATGTTCAGGTGCGCTACCTTGGCTATTACGAAAATGGCACCCGCAGGGCGCCTATTATTACAGTGTGGAGCACGGCGGCTTTAAACCCAGCCCGGAGCGCACGCAGGGTACCTATTCCAAATACAATTCCATCGACGATAAGATCGACGATTTCTTCTATTACACCACCTATATCAAATATGGCATCGGCCGCACCAGCTATGACGCCGCCCAGGAGATCCGCAACGAAGAAATCACCCGGGAAGAGGGCAAGGCGCTGTGCAAAAGTTTGACGGCGAGTATCCCGACCGCTTTGAAAAAGAGATCTTCCAGTATCTCTCCCTAGACCGCCAGCACTTCCCGTGGGCCAGCCAGCTGTTTGAACAGCCCGCCATGGACAGAGAATACTTCATGCACCTGGCGGACCGCTTCCGCAGTCCCCACCTTTGGAAATGGGAGGACAACATGTGGAAACTGCGTCACACCCCTACGAGGGCGACAGCGAAGTGCTTTGGGGCGACCCGAAGGGCACCCACCACGAAATATAAGGCCAAGGGCAATACCGCATAATTCTAAGTGCCGATACGGCGAGCGAGGTGCCGCAGCTGCCGGAGCGGTGCTTAAGCCGCAAGGCGGGAATTGTGCGGTGTTGCCCAAGAGCTCTGGAACTGAGGAATTTTTTATGGCTAAGAAAAAAATCCGCCTGATTGCACGGCTGGATGTCAAGGATACCAACCTCGTCAAAGGCATTCAGTTGGAGGGCCTGCGCAAGCTGGGGGGGATCCCAACCTGTTTGCACGGGAATATTATGAGCAGGGCATTGACGAGCTGCTGTACATTGATATTGTGGCCAGCCTGTATAACCGTAACAACCTTTCGGATATTGTGCGCAAAACCGTGGATGATGTGTATATCCCGGTCTGCGTGGGCGGCGGTCTGCGCAGCGTCGAGGATGTGCGCTACATTCTTTCCATGGGGGCGGATAAGGTTGCCATCAACACGGCGGCCATCAAACGCCCGGAGCTGATCACCGAGGTTGCCAACGCCTTTGGCAGCCAGTGCATGGTGCTGTCGATTCAGGCCAAGCGCAACCGCACCTGGCCCGGCAAGTGGGAAGCCTACTACGACAACGGCCGCGCCCATTCCGGCTATGATGTAGTGGAATGGGCCAAACGCGGCGTGGCGCTTGGGGCAGGGGAGATCCTGCTGATGAGCGTGGACAACGAGGGCCTGCAGCGCGGCATGGACCTGAACTGATCGAGGCTGTGACCAAGGCGGTCAATGTGCCGGTCATCTGCGGCGGCGGTGTTGGCTGCGGGGATGACATTGTGGACGGTGCCAAAGCCGGTGCCGATGCTGTGGCCTGCGCCGCAGTGCTGCACTATAAAAAAAGAAACCGTGCAGGAACTGAAAGATGAAATCCGCGCAGGCGGGGTGGAGGTGCGCCGGGTATGAAAGTAACAGTGATCGATTACGGGCTTTCGAATCTGCTCAGCGTACAGCATGCGTTCGCTCATTTTGGGGCAGAAGTACAGGTGACCAGCAGCCCGGCAGATGTTCTGGCAGCCGATGCCCTGGTGCTTCCCGGCGTGGGCGCGTTCAAGGACGGCATGCAGGGGCTGGAACAGCTGGGGCTGATCGAGCCCATCAAGCAAAAAAGACGGCCCAGGGTACCCTGTTGCTGGGTATCTGCCTTGGGATGCAGATGCTGTTTGACGAATCCGAAGAATTCGGCCTGCACAAGGGCCTTGGCCTGATTCCCGGCCGCGTGGTGCGCATCCCGGATGTGGACGCGGACGGCAGCCCCCAGCGGGTGCCGCACATCAGCTGGAACCCACTGTACCCGGCGGGCGGCCGCACGGATTTTTCCGGTACCGCCTTGCAGAATGTGCAGCCGGGACAGGAATGCTATTTTATCCACTCTTATGAAGCAAAGCCCGCAGCGGAGGAATACCGCCTGGCCGATACCGTGTATGGCGGCCGCAAGGTGTGCGCCGCTGCCCAAAAAGGGCTGCGTGATCGGCACCCAGTTCCACCCGGAAAAATCCGGCCCGGTGGGGCTTGGCATTATCAAAGCCTACCTGGACCTGTGCGCCCAGGCAGAATAACAGGGAAATAAAACGGATTTTCAAACGTAAGATAATCCAATGCCAGGGAACGTTCTGCGCGAACGTTCCCATTTTGTTGTTGGTTTTGCTAAACTGATGGGTGAATTTTGGGCGGAGTTGTACAATTTGATGCAAATTTGCCTGCAAAAATGGCACCAAAAGTCCATAAAAGTCCGAAAAATGGTCATTTATCTATTCCCAAGGACAAAAGTTTGGTGTATAATAATACCTGTAACTTGGTTAATTAAATGACAATCTTTCTGGAGAGGTGTCTGTGCATGAAAAAAAGCTGATATTGGTCACAAGCCCGCCGGCCTGCGGAAAAACCTTTATTTCCAAGCAGCTGGCAAAAGCGCTGAACCACGTTGTCTATCTGGATAAGGATACCTTGATCCCTTTGTCCAAGCAAATCTTTGCGGTGGCGCACCAGCCGTATGACCGCAGCAGCATCTTTTTTGAAAAATATATCCGTGACCTGGAATATCGTGTGGTTCTGGACCTTGCTATGGAAGCGCTGGAGTACGATGATATTGTGCTGATTAACGCCCCTTTACGCAGGAGATCCGTGACCTTGACTATATTACCACCCTGCGTGCCGAGCTGAAAAAGAAGCAGGCGGAGCTGGTTGTGATTTGGGTAGATACTAACCCCGAAGTGTGCCACCAGCGCATGATCGACCGCGCCAGCGACCGTGACATGTGGAAGCTGAACCACTGGGACGAATATATCCTGGGTGTCAACTTTAACCCGCCGCTCAGCTTAAAGCTGGAAAACCAGCCTGATTCGCTGCTGATCTTCCACAATTCTTCCGATGAAGAGTTTGAAGAGAGCATGAAAACCATTGTTGCCCAGTTGGAAGCCGCTGTGGCCAACCGTGTGGAGAGATCCCGCGCACCCGGTATTGATACTGTCTGTTTTTTATTCCCATTGTGCCGCTTTGGCATGATGGGATTTTTATTTGCTGTCTGAAATTGCTTTAATTGCTTTTTACCGCCGGGGTATGGTATAATCTATTCTGTATCAATCTGCAAAGCAGGGCGCTGCTTTGCGGCAAAAATCAACAGCAAAAGGGGCAGGGCATATGGCAAAGGATCTTCTGGTCGGTTCCACCGGTTTTGTGGGGGGCAACCTGGCGGCAAAACATGCGTTTGCCGCGGTATGCCATTCCACCGATATTGCCGCGCAGTTCGGTGCCAAGCCGGATCTGTGCGTATACGCCGGGGTGCCCGCCGCCATGTTTTTGGCGAATGCAGACCCGGATGCCGACCTTGCCGTGATGGCCGCCGCGCGGGAAAACCTGCGCCAGATCGCCCCCAAACAGCTGGCGCTGATCTCCTCCATCGCTGTCTATGCCGACAGCAGGGGAAAAGGGACGAGCAGAGCCCCATGACACCGGACGGCCTGCCCGCCTATGGCCGCAACCGCCTGCAGCTGGAACGATGGGTGCGGGAGGATTACCCCAATGCGCTGATTGTGCGGCTGCCTGCCCTATACGGCATTGGGCTGAAAAAGAACTTTTGTTTGACCTGCACACCATCACCCCGGCTATGCTCAAGCCGGAAAAATATACCGAACTTGCACAAAAATCCCCCTGGTACGGGATGGCTATACCCTGGCAGATAACGGCTTTTATAAGCTCAACGGTGCGGTGGATGCTGCGGCCCTGCGGGAATTTTTTGCGGGCAATGATTTTAACGCCCTTGCCTTCACGGATTCCCCGCAGCCGTTACCAGTTCTATCACCTGGCCCGCCTGTGGCAGGATGTGCAGACCGCGCTGCAAAACGGCCTGACCACCCTCAACCTGACCACCCCGCCCGTTACGGCGGCGGAGGTTTACACCACAGTGACCGGCAAAGCCGACTGGCAGAACGAGCTGCCCAAGCCCCCGTTTGATTATGACCTGCGCAGCCGGCATGCTGCGCTGCTGGGCGGGGCGGACGGATACCTGTGTACAAAACAGCAGGAGCTGGATGAGATCTGCGCCTTTATGCGCGCATGGAGGAACTGAGGATGTCCGAACTGAAACTTGCAATTTCCAATATTGCGTGGGATAAAGCGGATGACGAAGCTGTTTACGCTGCCATGCAGCAGAACGGCTTTACCGGGCTGGAAATTGCCCCCACCCGTATTTTCCCGGAATATCCGTATGAAAACCTGACCGGAGCCGCTCTGTTCGGCGGCTACCTGCTCAACCGCTGGGGGTTCCATGTACCCAGCATGCAAAGCATCTGGTACGGCCAGACCGGCAATATTTTTGACCCCGTGCAAGCCGAAGAATTGCTGGATTATACCGCCGAGGCGTTCCAGTTTGCCCACACCATCAACTGCCCCAGTCTGGTGTTCTGGTCGCCCCAAAACCGCCGCCTGGACCCGCCGCACACCGCGGCGGAGGGCGATGCCTTTTTGCCAAGGCCGGTGCGCTGGCGTCCCACTATGATGTGGTGCTTGCCATTGAGGCCAACCCCCGGTATACACCAACTACCTGAACAATACAGCCGATGCTTTTGCCATGGTCAAACGGCTGCAAAGCCCTGGCCTTGCGGTTAATCTGGACCTTTCCACCATGATCTCTAACGGCGAGCGCCTGCGGGATTTTGTGGATGATATCAAATACGTCAGCCATGTTCATATCAGCGAGCCGGGGCTGGAACCCATTGTTCCGCGCCAGGAACACAAAGAACTTGCCATGCTGCTGAAAGCCGTTGGCTACAGCGGCGATGTTTCCATTGAGATGAAGCGGACGGATGTGGAAACCGTCCGCAAGACCCTTGCCTATATTGCGGAGGTGTTTGCATGAGCCTGCAGCCAGTGCCGATCCAGAATGTTCCCGGCGTGCCGGATTATACCTGCACCGCCTTTTTTGCCCAAAAGCAGCGATTACTGCCTGCTGATCCCCGTCATCAATGAGGGCTCCCGCATTTTGACCGAGTTGGGCCGCGCCCAGAAAGCCGGGGTGGACCGTTTGGTGGATATTGTCATCTGCGACGGAGGCTCCACTGATGGCAGCATGAACCCCGATACGCTGGAGCTGTACGGGGTCAACACCCTGCTGGTCAAGACCGGCCCCGGCAAACAGGGCGCCCAGCTGCGCATGGGCCTGCATTTTGCCCTGACCTTTGGCTATAAGGGCGTGCTGACCATCGACGGCAACAATAAGGATTCCATCGAGGATGTTCCGGAATTTGTTGCCAAGCTGAAAGAAGGCTATGACCTTGTGCAGGGCAGCCGGTTTATCCCCGGCGGTCATGCCATCAATACGCCCAAAGCGCGCTATGCGGCGGTACGGCTGATCCATGCGCCAATCATCAGCGCGGCAGCCCACCAGTGGTTTACCGATACCACCAACGCTTACCGCGCCTACAGCCGCGAATACCTGACCCACCCCGATGTGCAGCCGCTGCGGGATGTGTTTATGGGGTACGAGCTGCTGGCCTACCTCAGCATTCGTGCCACTCAGCTGGGTCTGCGCGCCTGCGAGGTCCCCGTGACCCGCGCATACCCGGCATCCGGCAAAACGCCGACCAAGATCAGCGGCTTTAAGGGCAACAGCAATCTGCTGCAGGTGCTGTTTGCCGCCGCAACGGGCAAGATATAACCCGTAATCGGGCAGGGGTGCCCGGCATAGTAATAGATTATCGGAGGTCCTGTGCATGACAGTGGATAAAATCATTATTGGTGCTGGCCTGTATGGCCTGTACGCAGCCCAAAAAGTGCGGCGCGGCGGGCCAGCGGGTGCTGGTGCTGGAAAAGGACCCTACCCCCTTCCGGCGGGCCACCTACATCAATCAGGCCCGGGTGCACATGGGCTACCACTACCCCCGCAGTTATTCCACGGCCATCAAGAGCGCCCACTACTTCGAGCGCTTCTGCCGGGATTATGACTTCTGCCTGCACACAAGCTTTGACCAGATCTATGCCACCAGCGCACATTTCAGCTGGACCAATGCGGCCGAATTCCGCCGCTTCTGCGCCGCGGCCAAGATCCGTTGTGATGATGTTGCCCCGGAGCGCTACTTTAATAACGGTATGTGCGATGGCGCATTTTTGACCACCGAGTATACTTATGATGCCCAGGTGCTGAAAAAACTGGTTCCTGGAACAGTTGGCAAAGCTGCCCAATGTGCAGGTTCTGTACAGCCATAAGCCGGACAAAATTGAAAAAGCCGGCAGTGTGTGGCGGGTAACGGCAGGGGATACCACGGTGGAAGCACCGTTCATCTTGAACGCAACCTATGCGGGCGTGAACGATATCCACGCCATGCTGGGCCTGCCGCCGTTCAAAATCAAATACGAAAAGTGCGAGATTATCCTGTGCACGGTGGATGAGCGGCTGAAAAATACCGGCATTACCGTGATGGACGGCCCGTTTTTCAGCCTGATGCCCTTTTGGCCAGACCGGCCTGCACAGCCTGACCAGTGTGACCTTTACTCCCCACGAAACCAGCTATGATGCGGTAGCAACCTTCCCCTGCCAGCAGCAGAGCGAGGGCAAATGCAGGCCGGGCAGCCTGTATAACTGCAACGAATGCCCGGCTAAGCCGCAGAGCGCCTGGCCCCTACATGAGCCAGCTGGCCCGCAAATACCTGAAAGAAGAGTACGGCTTTGCTTATCAGGGCAGCCTGTTCAGCATGAAGCCGATTTTGAAAGCCAGCGAAATAGATGATTCCCGCCCCACCGTGGTGCGCGTGATGAACACCGAACCGATGCTGGTCAGTGTACTTTCCGGCAAGATCAACACCGTGTATGACCTGGACGAGGTATTGAACGTATGAGTGTGACAAATAAAGAAAAAGAATTTTATCTCGGCTGTGGTCTACCTGCACAACGATGGTGCCCAGGCCGTGCGGTTTTTTAAGGCGCTGAACGCCGTGCTGGACCAGCACTTTGAACAGTATGAGCTGGTTGCCGTGGATGACGCCTGCGCCGATGATACCATCCCCACCCTGCGGGACTGGGCCAAAGCGCTGGAAAAGCCGTTGACCATCCTGCACCTGAGCCTGCACCAGGGGCGCGAAACCGCCATGAACGCGGGCCTGGATGCCGCGATCGGCGATTATGTGTATGAGTTTGACTCCACCCAGACACCGTACCCCATTGAGCTGGTGTTTGAAGTTTACCGTGCCGCCATGGCGGGCAGCGATATTGTATCCGTCTGCCCGCGGTCCACGGCTGGCAGCAGCAAAATGTTCTACCGCGTGTTCAACGGCAACAGCCATTCGGCTTACAAGCTGCGCACCGATGCGTTCCGCCTGGTCAGCCGCCGCGCCATCAACCGCGTGCATGCTTCCAGTGAAACGCTGCCCTACCGCAAAGCGGCCTATGCGGCATCCGGCTTAAAAATGACCGATCTGGAATTTGATGGCCGCCTGACTGATAATTCCGGCGGGCGCTTTGCCCTTGCCATGGACAGTCTGGCGCTGTATACCGATGCCGGGTATAAGCTCAGTGCAGGCATTGCCATCGTGATGATGTTCCTGGCGCTGGCGGAGCTGGCCTACACGCTGATCATTTTCTGCGCCGGGCACCCCATTGAAGGGTGGACCACCATGATGTTTGTGCTGACCCTTGGCTTTGCCGGGCTGTTTGCTGTGCTGACCATCATCATCAAATATCTTTCGCTGCTGGTGGACCTGGTGTTCAAAAAAAGCAGAACTACCTGATCGAGAGCATCGAGAAAATCCAAAAGTAAACCCTGCACAGGCGGGGGAAGGGAGGGAGCCACCGCATTGATGCAGCAATATGACCAGCGCCGCCTGCGGCTGTTTGCGGTGGTGCTCTTTCTGGGAATCATGGCGGCCAACCTGGGGCGCTATCTGATCTTTGACGGCCTGTACCTGTGGGATGCCCGCCTGCGCTGGCAGGAGTGTGCCTATGTGCTGCACGGGCTGAACCCCTTTGATGTGATGCACAGCCGCGTGCCGTCCATCGAATCTATCGGCTGGCTGGATGCTTCCCCTGGGGGGCACAGTGCCCTGGGCCTATGTGCTGGGCAATGTAATCAACCCCGGCTTTTTGCCGTACAGCGCGATGTGCGTGTACATTCTGGCGTTGGATTTTATCGCTCCGCTTGTCACGGCGCTGTGCATGGGCCGCTTTTTGCTGCGCCACCGCTATGTGCAGGATAAATACATGGCCGTGCTGGCATCGCTGCTGGTGTTTGCCCCCAGCATGTGGGCCAATGCGGTGCTGTTTGGCAACCAGAGCGGCATTGTGTGCTGCTGTGTTATCCTTTCCATGTGCGTGCTGGAGGACAGTGAGACTTTGGCGGGCCTGCTGCTGGCTGTTGCCATGTGCAAACCGCAGGTGGCGTTTGTGTTTTTGTTCCCGCTGCTCTGCAAAAAGCACTGGAAAGCAATAACCGTTACCTCCGGCACTGTGCTGGGGTCCTGGCGCTGGCGGCCATTTTAACCGAAAGCAGCCCCATCTCCATGCTGACAGATATCATGGACCAGGGGTTGAGCTATAATACCTCTTATTATGGGCTGTTCAACTTTTTGTTGGGCTTTGGCATCTCCACCAAGGTGGTTCTCCTGCTGGATGTCGCTGTGGGCGGTGTGATTCTGCTGGCTGCTGCGGCCTGGATGTTCCGCAAAAAGCTGGATAATGACTGGCTGCTCTGGTACGCCGTTACCGCGGTGGTTTCCGTTATGTGGTTTTATAAGCAGAGCCATGATTATATCATTCTGGCGCTGCCTGCCATCGCTATTTTCTGCCTGCCGCATATCAGCCTGCCCGCATGGGGCAGTATCCTGATTTTGCTGGTGGATGTCATTGCCTTTGCGGTACCCAAAGTCTGCACCCTGCTGTGCGGCCTGCCGAAAGATGTGGTTTCGCCCTGGGCTAAACTGCTGGAAACGGTGGCCATTATGGCAACACTGTACTATGTGTTCCAGTCTGCCATGCGCCATGCGGCGGCATTGCAGCAGGCGAGCCAGAATGGATAATTCCATAGGGGCACACATTGTGCGCCCGCTGCCCTGGCTGGAATAAACGCCTTGCTTAGGGCAATACCGCATAATTCTAAGTGCCGATACGGCGAGCGAGGTGCGGCAGATGCTAAGCCAAAAGCGCAGATAATACTGGATGCTGCAAAGGTGAGCGCCGCCAGTGGCGGAAACAGCGAACCGAAGCAGGGGCAGCGGTCGCAGAGTGCGAGGGGCTTTTGCCCCGAAGCACGATGCGGGTACCGCAACCCGACATTATCGAGCATTTTGGCAACGCAGATGCCGTGCCGCAGCTGCCGGAGCGGTGCTTAAGCCGCAAGGCGGGAATTGTGCGGTGTTGCCTTAGAAAACGAAACACACGGCAAAACACCCGCGGGCAGACCGGCCCGCACCCTTGGATGCCATAAAGGAGGCCGTGACCCGGCATGCCGAACCTGTTATCCCGCCTGCGCGGGCTGCGGCCAGCGCTGACCCGCCGCGCATTCTGGCTGTGGGCGGCGCTTATCACCCTGCTGCGCTGCGCAGTCACCCATTTTCAGCTGGCCTATATGTGGGCTGGCGGCGCCCCGCTGGACGATGAACTGATGTTCCGCGCGGCCAACGCCATCACCAGCGGCCAGTGGCTGGGGAATACGACTATTTAACACTTTCCAAAAGCATGTTTTTTGCCGTCTGGCTGGCACTGCTCAACAAACTGCACCTGCCCTACCTGTTGGGCGGGGGCACTGCTGTGGTGTGCTGCAGCGCTGCTGGCGGCGTTTGCTCTGCGCCCGCTGTGGCGCAAAGCCCGGCGGGCCAGGCCAGGGCCTTGACCATGCTGCTGTACGCGCTGCTGGCATTTCTGCCGTCCAGCTGGGCGTCTTACACGCTGCGCGTTTACCGGGATAATATCTTCCCGGCGCTCTGCCTGCTGTTTTTTGCCGGTATGGCGGGGGCGGCGCTGCGGGCTGTGTTTTATACCCGCCAGCAGGCACCCATTTGGCCGTGGCTGCTGGCAGCGGGCGTTGGCCTTGCCTGCGGTTACCTGAACCGTGAAGATGCCGGGCTGTTTTTGCTGCCTTTTGCCATTGCGGCTACCCTTTGCATGCTGGTGGTGCTGCTGCACCGCCGCCGCTGGCTGTGCGCCGCGGCGCAGGTGATTCCATATGCGGTTCTGGCGGCAGGGGTGGGCATTTTCTGCGCGCTGAACCAGCACTGGTACGGCGTGTGGGGGGCTTTCGGATTTCAGCGAGGGCTCTTTTGCCGATGCGATGGGTGCCATGACCCGCGTGGTGACGGATTCGGACGAGCCGCTGCTCAGCGTGCCCGCCGATGCGCGCGAAAAAGCTGTATGCCGAGATCCCGCAGCTGCAATGCCTGCAATACTGGCTGGAGGAGGACCCCAGCTGCAAAATGATTTCCGCGACCCGGAACTGGACGATTACCGTGCGGGCAGCTTTTATTGGGCAATCCGCCGTGCCGCCCAGTATGAGGGCATTTACGCCGACGCTGCCACCGCCGATGCCTATTGGCAGAGCGTAGCCGATGCCATCAATGCTGCCTGTGATAACGGCACCCTGCCCGCCCGCAGCGGCAGGCGCAGCGCCACCAGCCAGCCCATCCGTGCGCAGTATGTACTGCCCGCAATCCGGGAAGCTGCCAAGAGCGCCCTCTGGGCCCTGACCTTCCAGGATTGCCCGGCCTATTACCAGACCCTGCGCTCTATCGGGACCACTGAGGATGTTGCCCAATGGTCTGCCTACCTGCACTGTAACTTTAATAATGCCGCTGAAGCGGGCAAGGATACGCCCTACTATGCGCCGCTGCAAAAGCTGGCCTACCGTGCGCTTGGCGTATTGCGCTGCGTGTACGCGGTGCTGCTGCCGCTGGCCTTTGTGTGGGCTGTGGTGCGGCATCTGTGCGCATTGCCCATGGTTCTGCGCCGCCGCACGGCAGGGGGCAGCACTGCCTTGGCTGCTGCTGTTTGGCCTGTTGGCTATGGCAGCCCTGCGCTGCGGCATGATCGCCTTTGTTGAGGTTTCCAGCTTTGGCATTGGCACATCCACCATGTATCTTTCCACCGTGCACCCGCTGCTGCTGCTGTACACATACGGGTGCCTGATCTGCTACCGCAATAAAGGAGTCATCACCGAATGACGGATCTGTTGATTATTGGCGGCGGTGCGGCGGGCCTGATGGCCGCCGGCGCCGCCTGCGCACGGGGCTGACCACCGCCGTGGTGGAACACAACCCCAAAGGCCCCGGCCAAAAGCTGCTGATTACCGGCAAGGGCCGCTGTAATGTGACCAATGATTGTGATGTGCGCGAGTTTTTGAACTATGTGCGCCATAACCCGCGCTTTTTGTACTCCGCGCTGTACGCATTCTCTCCGGCAAGCGCTATGGAACTGTTTGAATCCCTTGGCGTGCCGCTCAAAACGGAACGCGGCCGCCGGGTGTTCCCGCAGAGCGACCGTGCCGCCGATGTGCTGGCCGCCCTGCGCAGCTATGCCGCCGACGCCAAATTTGTGCATGGCAGCGCCAAAGAGCTGCTGATTGAGGATGGTCGCTGTGTTGGCGTGCGCACCTCGGATGGCAAAACCCACCGCGCAGCCCATGTTCTGGTTACTACCGGCGGCACCAGTTACCCCGCCACCGGCAGCGATGGCTCCGGCTATAAGCTGGCACGGCAGGCGGGCCACACCATTGTGCCGCCCCAGCCCAGCCTGTGCAGCCTGGTCAGCCCGGATCCGGCCTGCCGCCAGATGATGGGCCTAAGCCTGCGCAACGTGACCTTGACCCTGCTGAAAGACGGCAAACCGCTGTTTACTGAGCAGGGCGAAGCACTTTTCACTCACTTTGGCATCTCCGGCCCGCTGGTGCTTTCGGCTTCGACCTATATTGATGATGTGCAGCTGCACCGCTATATTGCAGAGTTTGACTTGAAGCCTGCCCTGGATGAAAAAAACTGTATGACCGCCTGACCCGCGACTTTGCGGCCCTTGGCGGCCACAGTGCCCAGGGTGCACTGGAAAAGCTGCTGCCCAACTCGATGCGGCCGGTTGCCGTTAAAAGTGGGGCGTTGCCCCCGCCACCCGTGCCGCCCAGATCACCCGCGAACAAAAAGATGGCACTGGTACACCTGTGCAAGCACTGGCAGGTGCCCATCAGCTAACTGGGCGATTTGCAGCACGCAGTGATTACGGCTGGCGGCGTGGATACCAAAGAGGTTGACCCCAAAACCATGCAGAGCAAGCTGTGCTCCGGCCTGTATTTTGCGGGCGAAGTGCTGGATGTGGATGCCCGCACCGGCGGCTACAACCTGCAAATTGCATGGGCCACCGCACAAGCTGCGGTGCGCGCGATAGGAAACGATACCTAGGGCAACACCGCACAATTCCCGCCTTGCGGCTTAAGCACCGCTCCGGCAGCTGCGGCACGGCATCTGCGTTGCCAAAATGCTCGATAATGTCGGGTTGCGGTACCCGCATCGTGCTTCGGGGCAAAAGCCCCTCGCACTCTGCGACCGCTGCCCCTGCTTCGGTTCGCTGTTTCCGCCACTGGCGGCGCTCACCTTTGCAGCATCCAGTATTATCTGCGCTTTTGGCTTGGCATCTGCCGCACCTCGCTCGCCGTATCGGCACTTAGAATTATGCGGTATTGCCCTAGGGTGTATCAGAAAAGTCGAAAATATCGCCTATTTCTACAAACACAGTACTATAACGGAAGGAAGTTTTTCTGATGATCTCTGTTGCAATCGATGGCCCGTCCGGGGCGGGTAAATCCAGCCTTGCCAAACGCCTTGCTGCGGATATGGGCTTTACCTATGTAGATACCGGTGCCATGTACCGCTCCATCGGCCTGTACGCCGTGCGCCAGGGCAAGGACCCGCATGATGCCGCTGCCGTGGAGGCCCTGCTGCCGCAAATCCACCTGGATACCAAGCTGGAGGAGGGCACCCAGCACTTTTTACCTGAACGGCGAGGATGTCTCCTCGGCCATCCGTGCCGAGGAGATCGGCATGGCGGCTTCCGCTGTGGCGGCGATTCCGGCTGTGCGCACCTTTTTGCTGGATGCCCAGCGCACGTTGGCCGCCAGCCGCGATGTGCTGATGGATGGCCGCGATATCGGCACTGTGGTGCTGCCCAACGCAACGGTAAAAATCTTCCTGACTGCCACCCCGGAAGCCCGCGCAGAGCGCCGCTATAAAAGAGCTGCTGATGAAGGGCGAAAAGCACGACTACCAGAATGTTCTGGCCGATGTCCGCGCGCGCGACTATCAGGATACCCACCGTGCAGCAGCCCCGCTGCGCCAGGCCGAAGACGCTGTGCTGGTGGATACCAGCGAGCTGAACTTTGACCAGAGCTTTGAAGCCCTGAAAAAGTCATTCAGGACCGCGCAAAATAAAAGCCGCGCTGCGAGCCGGGGAGAAGCGTTGCACCTGGAAAAATGTAGGGAATCTCTTCCGACAATACACGGGGCAAATAACCTGACGGCTCAACGTACCCAAAAACACAGAACAACAAACATTTAACCAATTACTAAGAAATGGTGGAAAACTATGCTGCTTTATTGGATCCTGCTGCCGATCGTCTGGCCGCTGCTGCATATTTTGTGGCGCATTGAGGTGGTCGGCAAAGAGAACATTCCCCCGCGGGCGTGCCCATGTTATCGCATCCAACCACCTTTCGGACCTGGACCCGGTCTATATTCTGGAAGCGGTGTTCAGCTGGAAGCGCTATACCATCCTGGCCAAGCAGGAGCTGTTCAAAAATCCGCTGATCGGCTGGTTTTTGAGCTGCATGGGCGCGGTGCCCATTGACCGCGGCAAGGGCGATATGGGCACCGTTAATAAAGTGACAGACGAATGCAAAAACGGCACGCCGATCCTGATCTTCCCTGAAGGAACCCGCAGCAAGACCGGCGAACTGCTGACCTTAAAAAAAAGCGGTGCTTTCCTGATTGCCGGCAACGCCGATGCCGACATGGTGCCCTGCCGCATTATTTACGATACGCCGGATAAGCGCATGCACATGTTCTGCCGCATCCGCATCTGCTTTGGCACCCCCATCCCGGCAGAGGAAATGAAGGTAGAGGACCCGCGCCGCTCGGTACCCAAGCTGCGTGCCCTGCGCACCCGCCTGAAAACCGAACTGGAACGCCTGTACGAAGAAAATCACTTCTAAAATGCGATGCAGGGAGAAATAACCATGCAAATTATTCTTGCAAAAACCGCAGGGTTCTGCTTTGGGGTAAACCGCGCGGTCAAGCTGACTTATGAATTGCTGGAGCAGGGCCGCCCGGTGGCAACCCTTGGCCCGCTGATCCATAACCCGCAGGTGGTGGAGGATCTGGAAAGCAAAGGTGCCATTACCTGTGACAGTGTGGACGATGTGCCGGACGGCTGCGAGGTTGTCATCCGCAGCCACGGCGTTGGGCAGAGTGTGTATGATAAAATCTCAACACGCCGCCTGGCGTATCATGACGCCACCTGCCCGTTTGTTACAAAAATCCATAAAATTGCTGCGCGGGCCGGTGCGGAGGGCGCCATGCTGCTGGTGGCAGGCGATGCCAAACACCCCGGAAGTACAGGGAATTGTGGGCCATACTACGGGAAAAGTGGAAGTGTTTGCCAACTTGGCAGAGCTGGAAAAACTGCTGCCGGAACTCACGCAACAAAAAATCTATTTTTTGCGGTAGCGCAAACCACTTTCAATGTCCAAAGCTGGGAAACTTGCAAGGAATTTTTGAAAAACCAGTGTACAAATGCCAAAATATTTGATACAATATGTAATGCAACGTGGGCGAGGCAACAGGAAGCGGAAGACCTCAGCCAAAAATGCGATCATATGGTCGTCATTGGTGGTCATCATTCTTCCAATACCCAAAAGCTGTTGCAGGTCGCGGCCCGGCATACCAAAGCTATCAATGTGGAGACAGCTGATGAACTCGACAAAGATTGGCTTAATGGTGCCAGGATCGTGGGCGTAACAGCCGGGGCTTCAACGCCTTCGTCTATAATTGAGGAGGTACTTAACTGTATGAGTGAAGAAATCCGTGACGACATGAGCTTTGAGGAGATGCTCGCTGCATCCGAAGCAAAGCCCCTGTACGCAGGTAAGATCGTAAAAGCCAAGGTCATCAGCGTTTCCCCGACGGAATGTGTCGTCGGTATTGACGGTTCCAAGCACACTGGTATCGTCAAGCTCAGCGAGATGAGCCATGACCCCAACGCCAAGATGGAAGACCTTGTTAAGGTGGACGACGAGCTGGATCTGGTTGTTGTCAAGACCAATGACCAGGAAGGTGTTGACACCCTTTCTCGTGTCCGTTTTGAAGCCCAGAAGGGCATGAAGGATGTTTCCGAGGCTGCCGAAAACGGCACCGTTATGGAAGGCGACGTCATGGAAGCCAACAAGGGCGGCGTTGTTGTCAACGTCAAGGGCGTTCGTGTGTTTGTTCCCCGTTCTCAGGCTACCATGCGCCGCGACGAGGACTACACCAAGCTGGTTGGCCAGCACGTTAAGCTGGTTATCACCGAGTGCGCAGGCCGCAAGATCGTCGGCAGCATCAACAAGGTTACTGCTGAAGAAAACAAGGCAAAGCGCGATGAGTTCTGGAAGAACGTTGAAGTTGACAAGCAGTACACTGGCGTTGTCAAGAGCCTGACTTCCTACGGTGCCTTTGTCGACATCGGCGGCGTGGATGGCCTGTGCCACATCAGCGAACTGAGCTGGAACAACATCAAGCATCCCTCTGAGGTCGTCAGCGTTGGCGGTACCATCGAAGTGTATGTTAAGAGCTATGACCCCGAGAACCAGAAGGTTTCCCTGGGCTACAAGAAGGAAGAGGACAACCCCTGGGAGAAGCTCAAGAACGAGTATCCCATCGGCTCTGAGTTCGAGGCTCCGGTCGTTTCCATCACCAAGTTCGGTGCATTTGTCCGCATTCTGCCGGGCATTGACGGTCTGGTCCACATCAGCGAGATCAGCAACGAGCGCGTGAACAAGGTTTCCGACGTTCTGAAGGTCGGCGACATGGTCAAGGTTAAGCTGATCAATGTTGACTTTGATCGCAAGCGCATCAGCCTGTCCATGAAGGCTTGCCTCAACGAGGCTGCCGAGGACGCTGAATAATCCCCGAATTGCAGCAGGGGCCTGCCTGGCAACAGGCGGGCCCCTTTTTGTTATATGCTAGTGTGCACTGTTGGCGTACACTGGCGAGCAGCGCTGCAAACCTCCCTGCGCTGTGTGGTAAAGGATAAACTGCATGGAAAAATTAAGGGCTTTTATTAAAAAAATATTATGAGGGGCTTGCCTACCTGTTTTTTGGCGGGCTTGCCACGCTGTTGAACCTGGTGCTGTTTGCCGTGTTCCAGGCTGTGCTGGGTACGGGCTTTGCAACCGGCATTGGCAATGTGCTGGATAATATCATCTGCATTCTGTTTGCCTACTGGACCAACCGCACCTTTGTGTTCCGCAGCAAAAACAGCGGCCAGGCTGCTCTGGCGGAGTTTGGCCAGTTTGTGGCCTGCCGTATTGGCACCATGGTCATGGACCAGGTCATCATCTGGCTGGGCGTCAGCGTGCTGGCACCGCATGTGGCATTTGCCGCAGCCAACGCTGACCTGTGGGCCATGGGTGTTAAACTGTTCAGCCAGGTTATCGTGATTGTATCCAACTATGTGTTCAGCAAGTTGTTTATTTTCAAAAGAAATAACAACACAGAACAGATAGAAACCCGAAACAACCAAACCGACGATGATAAGGAGGGCTTTCTTATGACAAACAAAATCCGCGGCGGTGCATTCCGTCTGACCGGCCTGATCCTGGGCATTGTGGGCGCAACGGTCAGCCTGACGGCCATTGTATTTTCGACTATCGGCCTGCACCAGGCGCACCTGTGCAAGACCTGTAAAAAAGGAGAAGAATTCAAATGAAATACACCAAGGAGAAAATCCTTTCCAAAGTTGACCACACCCTGTTGAAACCGGAGGCTACCTGGCCCCAGATTCAGGCCCTGTGCGATGATGCCATCAAGTATCATACTGCATCCGTCTGCATCAACACCTGCTATGTCAAGCAGGCTGTGCAGTATATGGCGGGCCGTGTTGCGGTGTGCTGCGTGGTCGGCTTCCCCTCTGGGTGCAATGGATACTGCTTCCAAGTGCTTTGAAGCAAAGACCGCTGTGGAAAACGGCGCCGAGGAAGTGGATATGGTCATCAATATCGGCCGCCTGAAGAACAAGGAATATGACGCTGTGCGCGAGGATATCGCCGCCGTCAAGCGGGCCGTGGGGGATAAGGTGCTCAAGGTTATTATTGAAACCTGCCTGCTGACCGATGAAGAAAAAGAGAAGATGTGCGATATCGTGGTGGAAGCCGGTGCCGACTTCATCAAGACCAGCACGGGCTTTTCTACCGCAGGTGCAACCTTCCATGATATTGAGCTGTTTGCCCGCTGCGTGCGCGGCCGCTGCAAGATCAAGGCAGCCGGCGGCATTTCCACCGTTGAGGACATGGAAAAGTTCCTGGATCTGGGCGCAGACCGCCTGGGCACCTCCCGCGCTGTTAAACTGCTGACGGCGGAATAATTTTGCCGTAACGCAGGGTACACACAAATAAACCAAAAGACCTCCATCCCAAGCACAGAACCGTGCAGGGATGGAGGTCTTTTTGTCTACAATCAGCAATAAAATCAGTATTTGTTATCTTGCACAAAGCGAACGGTTGCGCTTACAGCAGGTACGCTTCAAACCGGTGCAGGTCATCCACCTTTACGGTTGCCTTGTAATACACGCCGTTTTCGCGGTATTCTTCAGCCAGAACGCTGCCGCGGGTGCGGAACACATCAGCCAGGGCCAGCTTGTCATAGGGCAACAGTACCTCAATGGTGCGCACACGGTGTGCCAGAATCTCGTCAATCTTGGCCAGCAGGCTGTCCAGCCCGTAGCCGGTTTTGGCGCTTACCAGCAGCACATCCGGGTCATAGGGGCAACACCGGTGCGGTCGCACTTGTTGTAGACCGTCACCTGCGGGATATCCCCGCAGCCCAGGTCGTTCAACACTTCATCGGTCACGCTCAGCTGCTCGGCGGCTTCGCTGTCGCTGGCGTCGGCAATTTTCAAGATGATGTCAGAGCAGGCAGCTTCTTCCAGTGTGCTCTTAAAAGCATCCACCAAATCATGCGGCAGGCGGCTGACAAAGCCGACTGTATCCACCAGGATCACTTGTAACCCGCTGGGCAGCGTGCATTTGCGGGCGGTGGGATCCAGCGTGGCAAACAGCATGTCGGCTTCAAAAATTTCTGCGCCGCACAAAGCGTTGGTCAGGCTGCTTTTTTTGCCCACGTTGGTGTAGCCCACCAATGAGATGACCGGAACACCGTTTTTTCTGGCGGGCGCGGCGGGTTTCACCACGGCGCTTTTCCAGCTCTTTCAGGCGGCTTTCCAGCTTTTCAATGCGGCTGCGCAGGTAGCGGCGGTCCAGCTCCAGCTTGGTTTCACCGGCACCGCGGCGGGCACCGCCACCGCCGCCGCCACCGCCGCCCTGGCGGCTCAGCGCCTCGCCAAGGCCCTGCAGGCGCGGCATGCGGTATTTCAGGGTGGCCAGCTCAGTTTGCAGCTTGCCCTCGTTGGTGGTGGCGCGCGCACGGAAGATTTCCAAAATCAGCATCGTGCGGTCCAGCACTTCCACCTGCAAAGCCGCGCTCAGGTTGCGGATCTGGCTGCCGGTCAGCTCGCCGTCAAAGATGGCGGCCTCGGCATCGGTATTCAGGCATACCAGGCGCGCTTCCTCCACTTTGCCCTCCCCCAGAAGGGTGGCGGCTTCGGGGGTGCTGCGCTTCTGGCACACGGTAGCAACGGCCTGCATGCCGTTGGCTTCCGCCAGGGCGGCAAGCTCATCCAGGCTGCGCTGGGAGTCAAACTTGCCCTGGTCCAGCGCCAGCAGCACAACGCGCACCGGCGGGCGCTCGCTGTCCAGAGCCTTCTGCCCAACAGGGGCGTCCTCTGCCGGGGCCTGGGTAGCGGTAAAGTCCAGGGTGATGGGGTCCTTCATTTCGTCCATAGGGGTCCTTTCTGGCCGTATTCGGCCAGGTCAGCAAAAGTATGGGGCAGGGGAGTGAATGTCAGACGGTTGTCTCGGCATTCTCCGCTGGTTCCGTTGGTTCTGCCTGTACAGCGGGGGCAGCGGCTGCCGGTTCATCGGATTTCTGGCGCCGGGGTTCAGCAGGTACCAGGCCAGGCAGGGCACCTCGGTGCCGTCAAAGCGGTGCAAGAACGGTATCGTGGTCATAATGGAAGCCGGTCTTGGCCAACACGCGGCTGCTTGCCACATTCTGACTGGCGTGGAACCCGGCCAGCCAGGGCGCACCTACCATGCCAAACCAGTAATCGCGCACGGCAGCGGCGGCTTCGGTGGCATAGCCCTGGTTCCACCACTTTTTGCCCAAGGTGTAACCGATCTCATACATGCCGCCCAGCAGCTCGGTTTTCACGTTTTTCCAGGCATAGGGGCTTTTCACGCTCACAGGATTCGGCGGGGGCAATGCTGATGCTGCCCATCAGCACACCGGTCACTTTATCGCAGATGCCCCAACCATAAAAAATCCGGGCGGTCATATTGTTTGACAATCTCGTTCAGATATGCCATCGTTACCACCCAGTCACGGTGGGGCTCCCAGCGCAGGTAGCGGGTCACTTCCGGGTCATTGGCCCAGTTGCCAAACATCATTTCGCAGTCGTCGGTTGTCATACGACGCAGGACCAGCCGCTCGGTGGTCAACTCTTGTGTGCCGCAATGCTTCATCTTGATATACAACCTTTCCTTTGCAGTAGTTATGCTTGGCTGTGCAGCAGATACCGCCGCACAAAGCCCATAGAGATCTGCCACAGCTTGTACAGCTGGGCACGGTAAATGTTACAGTAAATAAACAGGATTGCCGCAGTCAAAACAAACTTGATGATAAAATTGTGGGCGAACACCACGCCGATCACGGCCACACCCACCGCCAGCAAAAAGCCGCAGAGCGTCCGGCTGAAGCTGGGGATGGTGCGGTAGTAATACTGCCCGGTCACAGTGCGGTACAAAAACATCGTCGCATTGGCCGCTACCAGGCCGACCGCGGCACCCATTACGCCAAAACGCGGAACCAGCACGGCGCACACGGCAATGTTGGCCGCAACGCCCACGGCGGTTCCAATCGTATCCTGGAACGGCTTGCGGGCAATGGTGTTGCCGTACACCGTGCCTTCGCACAGGATGGAGAACACCACGGCCAGCATCATCAGCGGAAAGTAGGGCAGGCAGGCCGATTTGGCCGGGAAGATGATGAAGATGATATCCTCAAACATGACCAGCAGACAGAAAAAGCCGAAGATCAGCAGGTTCAGCAGATCATGGATGCGGCCAATGCGCTCCTGCTCGGTGCGGTAATGCGCGTAGACATAGGGGCCCCAGTAGGTGGAAAAACCGGCCTGAATGGTGGTGACAAGCTGGGCCAGGGTGTAGGCGAAATCAAACGAACCCTGCTCCGCCGCGGGGGGCGTAATTGCCTAAAAAAGAAAGGCAGATGGCGCGGTACAGCGGGATCAGGATGGCCGCAGGTGCCAACACAATGCCGTAAGGCAGTGCCGCCCGGTAAATGTGGGCATAGGGGCGCAGGCCGCGCACAGGGGCCTCTTTCGTTTGACCTTTAGAAGCCCGCCGCCAATAGAACACTGCGACCCCCGCAAAGCTGCACACCGCACCCAGCACAAAACAAAGCGCGGGCGTCCTGGGTAACAAAGCCGGGCAGCAGGTAGATCAGGTTCAGGCAGGCCTGCATCCACAGCGTTTCGGTGGTGTAGGCGCGCACATTGTTTTCCAGCCGGAGCAGCACGTTGAGGTAACGCACCAGCATGTACAGAGCAGCGTTCAGGAACAAAAACGGCACCAGCCCGGCACCGCTGGCCCCAAGGCCAAAGGCCGCCGCCAGCGGCTTGGCGAAAAAGATGCTGCCGATGCCGCCCACCAGCAGCATGACCAGCACCGAAAGCCGGGTACACGCGGCAAACATGCTGCGCCCGGTGGAACCGGCAGGCGGTTCGTGGTAAAAGCGCAGCAGGCTTTGGTCCAGCCCAAGCATGCCCACGTTCATCAGCGACATGGTGTATGCCATGAAGGAAGCAGGAACGGCGTAGCTTTCGGCGGGCAGGACGCCCTTGATGACAAGCGCTGCGCCGGAAATGCCAAAGCCAAGGTAGGTGGCAATGGAGTATTTCATCACATTTCCGGCAAAGCTTTCAGTTTTTTTTCGGTTCAGACATGGCAGGCTCCCATTTGCAGCGGGCGCACCGCAGCGCGCCGGAAAAACAACTTTATTTTACATATGGCCGGATGCGCGCTTCCATGCGCTGGATCTCCTCCGGCGGGATATAGGCTTTGTCCACATAACCGTAAATGCGCTGGGCAAAGTTGGCCAGCGGCGGGCAGAAGGCAAACACCTGTTTGGGTTCCCACTTGTGGCGGTACAGCATGTGTACCCCGCCAGTGCGCAGAACTTGAGCAGGTTGAAGTGCGGCGTAAAACCGGGCCCCATCGGTTCATCCCGCGGGGGATTTTTGTACACTTCCTCCAGCAGGTCGGCCATCCGCTTGTAGGCCGGGGCAGGGGAGGGGTCAAAATAGCCCTCAATCACATCCCGTGCAATGGGGAACGGCGGGTTCGGCTGCGCCATGGCAGCGGCAAACTCCGGGTAGCTAGTCACATAGTGAGCATCCTTGTAGATGACGGGGTCATACTCGTGCTCGATGGGCACCGGGCGCAGGATATGGCAGCTTTTGCCCGCCATGTATACTTCGGCCACAGCGGTGCTCATCCAGATGGAGATGGAATCCGCCGCCACAATCCACTGCTTGACGGAATCCGCAAAAATCACATGGAAGTTTGGGCGTTTGGCGGCCAGCTCGTCCAGGGCTTTGCATTTCCATTCGCTGGGGTGGCGGCGGTATACCAGTTCCACCTCCGGGTGGTCACCCAGGTAGCGGTCAAACCAGGCCAGCGTTTTTTCCATCGAAACGCGGTTGGTGCGGGCAAAGCCGGAAAAATCCGTTCCCGCCATTTTGGAAAGCTCGGCCACTTCCTGGTCGGTCATGCTGGCATAGCCAAAGCTGGAAATGTACAGGTGCAGCTGTTTGGCGGGGTCAAGGCCGAATTCCTTGCACAGGGTTTCCTTATCCTTAAAGTAGCCCTTGAACTCCGGCCGCAGAAAGTCCATCATCACAGCGCCGGTCACGGGGGTGTTCTTGGCATCCATGCCATGGGCCTGTAACCGCTGGGCAGTGCGCTGGCCCCAGCAAGTCTGCACGCAGCGCTTGGCGTTGCCGTTCATGTTGAACCAATCGCCCTCCTCCTGCGTGTCGGAGAGCATCTGCTCCCAGTGCAGGTTGACGATCTTGTTGCATTTGCCAATGTTGTTGTACACATGGCTGTTGATGGCTTCGTTGTCATACATGCAGCTGGCAACCAGAACTTCCGGCTTGTCTTTGCCAAACAGGCGCAGATCTTTGGCATCCAGCAGCTGGCGGATGCGCACGGTGTAGCCGCGGCGCTCCAGCTCCAATTTGAGCAAAAGATCGCTCTCATATTCCCGAACGGTGTGTTCGTACAAAATCAAAAAGTCCAGTGCCACAGGGAACCTCCTTTTTGGGGTGGGGCAGCATCAGCGCTGCATATCATCAAACAGTTCGGCTGTCCAGTCCGGCAGGCCGTATTTTTCGTCCAGGTGGAACCCATCAAAAAACTGGGTGTCATCATCGGTAATGCAGCTGGTGCCCCATTCGTAATTCAGCACGGTAAAATTCTGCTTTTCCAACAGCGGCAGAACTTCGTCCTGCATCACGGCGGTAATGCCAAAGGCATCGCATACCTCGGTGCGCACATTGGCGGCCATGGGGGGCAGCACAATGGTCAGCTCCACGCCGCGGTCTGCACAGCGCTGGGCCATAGCCAAAAACTCCGCCAGCTCGGTTTCGTTCAGTGTCCAGTTCTGGCAGCGGGTGGTGATCAGCGCCGGGTACTCATACAGCTTTTTGTGCAGCGGAATCGTGTTCCCGGCATCATCCAGGTAATCCGCCGCGGTCCAGTCGCCGGATTCAATGGTGTCCGGCGTGCCCTTTACGGTGTCCATAAACACGGTCAGGGCGTTCACGTTGTATTCCAGGTTCAGACAGTAGGCCAGCGGGTTGCGCAGGGTGGCTTCCAGCGCCGAAAAGCGGTCGGTGTTATAGCTGCTGTTTAAGGTGTAGAACGAAAGCTCAAACAGAATGCGGTCCACCTGGTTGCCGGAATCCAGCACATAGTTGGCAAGGTCCACACATTCCTTCAGGGAAGCACCGCCAAAGGCCAGGTTCTGCCAGCTTTGCCCGGTCAGGGAATCCACAAGGTCCATATCAAAGTGGGCCAGGCGGCTGTCCCCGATGATCAGGTTGGTGCCGGGGCTCTGCTCATAGGCGCGCACACGGGCCACCGGCTGGCTGGAAGAGGCTGTTTTTTTGATGCCAAAATAATTGTTTGGCTCAAACGCCACAAAAAGGCAAACCACAGATAGACCGGCACGAACAGCAGCGCCAATTTTTTGATGATATGCTTCACGCCGGAAATCTCCTTTTTTTCCATAAGATTAAAACCCTGCATAGGGGCCGAACGCGTTGGCATTAAAGCCGCCGCTCTGCATGATGTACCCCACCAGGATAAAAACGATCAAAACAACATACAGCGCATTGCGGTGCTTGGCGCTTGCCAGGGCAACCTCAGCCGGTTTGTTTTTGCAGGCAAAATTGCGCCGGTGATCCAGCCAGATGCCAAGCGCCAGCGCCAGCGCAGCGAACGCCCAATAAGCCGCTACCATAATGGTATTGGCGTAAAAGCCGGTATACGCTGTGCTGTACAGCTCCCCGGCAAAGCGGGCGGGGGACCAGCTGTTCATCAGGCAGCGGCCCAGGTAGGCGAAAGCATCGCCAACGCCCAGGTTTTCGGCCATGCCGGAAAGGTTGCCGGACCCCACGCGGAAGAACACCATGCTGATGGTCCACAAAACAAACACCACAACCCGCTTGCCCCACAGCACACGGGCCGGGGTGCCGCGCTTTTTGGGTTTGCCAAAGCGGCGGTGCAGCAGCTCTTCGCCCACGCGGTAAACCGCCTGCAGCAGACCCCAGATGATGAATGGCGCGGTGCTGCCGTGCCAGAAGCCGGAAGCAAAGAACACGCAGAACACGCACAGCTCGGTGGGCAGGCGGCCAAAGCGGCCAAGATCTGCCCAGGCCAGCGGCATAAAGAGATAATCCTGCAGCCAGGAAGAAAACGAGATGTGCCAGCGGCTCCAGAAGCCGGAAAAGTTGGTGGCGTAAAACGGGGTCTTAAAGTTTTCCGGCAGGTCCAGCCCCAGCACAAGGCCGGTGGCACGGGAAATCTCGGAATAGCCGGAAAAGCTGAAATACAGATAAAAAGTGTACATCACAGCGGTCAAAATCAGCATGGGGGCGCTGTAATCCGCATAGTGGGGAAAAACCGTATCCACCACCATGTTTAGCACATCTGCCACGGCAATGTATTTGAACAGCCCCAGCGCATATAGCCGCAAAGCGCGCACCGTGCGGGCAGCATCAAAGCGGTGCTCGGCGCTCAACTGCGGCAGCAGCGCACCGGCGCGGCAGATGGGCCCCTGGGTGACGGTGGCAAAAAGTTGAGGAACAGCGCCAGCCGGATAAAGCTGGTTTCCACCTCGCAGTCGCCGCGGGTGGCGTCGATCAGGTAGGCGATTGCGGCAAAACTGGTAAAGCTGATGCCCAGCGGCATGGCCACCGCGCGCCAGCCGTGCAGCACCCCGCCCAACAGGCCGTTATACTTAAAAAGGCCAGAATGCCCAGCATACCGATCACGCCAAGGCGCAAAAGGCGGTTTTGTGTGCGCCGCCCCACCAGGCAAGGCCGCGGCCGCACAGGTAGGTGAACACCGCCAGCGCAATGGTGACCGGCAGCATGGCCGGCATGGCCAGCGCATAAAACACCCACGAAGCTCCCAGCAGAAACACCGGCTGCATGCGCACCGGCAAATGCAGGTAAACGGCAGCCACAACCACCAAAAATGCACAGTATTGCAGGCTTTGCAGCCCCATGAGCGCAACCTCCAGACCTAATAGGAGCGGTACCGCACAACGCACGGCGTGCCGCAAAAAATCCACAGGCAGCAAGGATAAAATAAGACCGCCTGCATCCGCAATATGGCAAAATGGCGCAATATCACAGATTAACTAAACTATTATACCTGTTTTGCCTACTAATGTAAAGTGGGCCGGCGGGGACAAAATACGCACGAAAAAACGTAAAAAGAATATTGTTTGCACAGCGGCAACAAAAGCGGCGTTAAAATGTGATAACAAAGAGCAAAACACGGAATAAGAAACATACCTACTAAGTGCGATAAATTTCCTTGAACGGTTGCATTGAATACGTGAAAATGATATACTATCATAGTAATAAAAAATAGGCTGGGTGTGTACCAAACTGTCCGGCGGTTGAAATGCTGGTTGGACGGACAGTTTTTGCGGGACTGCAAGCAGGGTTCCGCCGCAGGCTTACGGGAGTGAAAAATATGAAAGTTGTGATTCTTGCCGGCGGCTATGGCACGCGCATTTCGGAAGAAAGCAAGTTCAAGCCGAAACCGATGATCGAAATCGGCGGTATGCCTATTTTGTGGCATATCATGAAAGAGTATTCTTACTATGGCTTCAATGATTTTGTGATCTGCGCCGGGTACAAGCAGCATATGATCAAGGAGTGGTTTGCAGATTATTTCCTGCATACCAGTGATGTGACCTTTGACTTCACCCAGGGCAACGAGATGATCGTGCATGACCAGCACGCCGAGCCGTGGCGCGTGACGGTGGTGGATACCGGCCTGAACACGATGACGGGCGGCCGCATCAAGCGGGTGCAGAAATATATCGGCAACGAAACCTTTATGATGACCTATGGTGATGGCGTCTGCGATGTGAACATTGCCGAACTGGTCAAGTTCCATAAGCAGCATGGCAAGCTGGCAACTCTGACTGCCGTGGTGCAGGAACAGCAGAAAGGCGTGCTGGATATCGGCCAGGACAATTCGGTTCAGGCGTTCCGTGAAAAAAGCGTCAACGATGGGGCTATCATCAATGCGGGCTATATGGTGCTGGAACCGGAAGTGTTTGATACCATCAGTGGCGATGATACCATTTTTGAGCAGGCCCCGCTGCGCGAGCTGGCGGCCAAAGGCCAGCTGATGAGCTATGTGCACCGCGGATTCTGGCAGTGCATGGATACCGAGCGCGAAAAAAGTATGCTGGAAAAAAATGTGGGCGTCCGGCTGTGCGCCCTGGGAAGTGTGGAACCAACAATGAACTTGGAATTTTACCGCGGCAAACGCGTGTTTGTAACCGGGCATACCGGTTTTAAGGGCAGCTGGCTCTGCCGCATGCTGGTGGGTGCCGGTGCAGTGGTAACGGGTTACAGCCTGGAACCGCCCACAACCCCCAATCTGTTCACCCTGGCTGGGTTGGAAGGCAAAATGACCAGCGTGATCGGCGACATCCGCGATTTTGCCAGCCTGAAAGCAGCCTTTGATGCCGCTCGGCCGGAAATTGTGCTGCACCTGGCGGCTCAGCCCATTGTGCGGGACAGCTACAAGGACCCGCGCTATACCTATGAAACCAATGTGATGGGCACCGTGAACCTGTTGGAATGTGTGCGTACCGCCAAAACCCCTCCGCGCTCTGTGCTGAACGTAACAACGGATAAGGTGTACCAGAATAATGAATGGTGCTGGGGCTACCGCGAAAACGAACCGTTGGACGGCTTCGACCCCTACTCCAACAGCAAAAGCTGCTCGGAGCTGGTGACCCACAGCTATAAAAACAGCTTTTTTGCGGATGGTAGCGTGGCCATCTCCACTGCCCGCGCAGGTAATGTGATTGGCGGCGGCGATTTTGCCAATGACCGCATCATCCCGGACTGCGTGCGTGCCATGGCAAAAAGGGGAGAGCATCGGTGTGCGCAACCCGTATTCCACCCGCCCATACCAGCATGTGCTGGAACCGCTGGCGGCGTACCTGCTGATCGCCCAGTGCCAGTATGAGGATAACCGGTACGCCGGCTATTATAATGTCGGCCCGGATGACTGCGACTGTGTGACGACCGGCACCCTGGTAGACCTGTTCTGCCAGGCGTGGGGCGATGGTGCTGCATGGGAAAACCGCGCTGAGGCAAACGCCCCGCATGAAGCAAACTTTTTGAAGCTGGATTGCAGCAAATTGAAATCTACCTTTGGCTGGAAACCGCGCTGGCATATGGCGGAATGTATGCAAAAAGACCGTTGCGTTCAGCAAGGTATGGCTTTCCGGCGGGAATATCCCGGCGGAGATGGACAAAGAAATCAAAGAATTTTTGAGTGAGTAAGGGAGCAGACGATGGCAAATTGGAGCAATGAGGCCGAAGCCCGCGAGCAGATCAAGGCGCTGGTGGCAGAATATTACCATGACTTTAAGGAGAAAAAAAAAGGCGGATTTCAAGCCCGGCGACCGCGTTACTTATGCATCCCGCGTGTTTGATGAAAAAGAAATGTGCGCCCTGACCGATGCAACGCTGGATTTCTGGCTGACCACCGGCCGCTTTGCGGATGAATTTGAAAAAGAGTTTGCCAAGTGGATCGGCGTAAAGTTCGCCAACCTGGTCAATTCCGGCTCCTCCGCCAACCTGATTGCCTTTATGGCGCTCACCGCCCCGGAACTGGGCGACCGCCAGATCAAAAAGGGCGATGAGGTCATCACTGTGGCATGCGGGTTCCCCACCACTGTCACCCCGGCGCTGCAGTATGGCGCTGTGCCGGTGTTTGTGGATGTGACCGTGCCGCAGTACAACATTGATGTGACCAAGCTGGAAGCCGCTCTTTCCCCCAAGACCAAGGCAGTCATGATCGCCCATACCCTGGGCAACCCGTTTGACCTGTCCGCCGTCAAAGCCTTCTGCGATGCCCATAACCTCTGGCTGGTGGAGGATAACTGCGATGCCCTGGGCACCCAGTACACCATCAACGGCGAAACCCGCTTTACCGGAACCTGGGGCGATATCGGCACCTCCAGCTTCTACCCGCCGCACCACATGACGATGGGCGAGGGCGGCTGCGTGTATACAAACAGCCCGCTGCTGAACCGCCTGATCAAGAGCTACCGCGACTGGGGCCGCGACTGCATCTGCCCGTCCGGCTGCGACAACTTCTGCGGCCACCGCTTTGACGGTCAGTATGGCGAACTGCCCGCAGGCTATGACCACAAGTACGTTTACAGCCACTTTGGCTATAACCTGAAAGTGACCGATATGCAGGCCGCCATCGGCTGCGAGCAGCTGAAAAAGTTCCCCAGCTTTATCGAACGCCGCCGCCATAACTGGGACCGCCTGCGCGCAGCCCTGGAACCGGCCGCCGATAAGCTGATCCTGCCGGAACCGGTCGCCAACAGCCGCCCGTCCTGGTTCGGCTTCCTGATTTCGGTCAAGCCGGAATCCGGCCTGGACCGCAACGCCGTGACCCGCTATATTGAGGACCACAATGTCCAGACCCGCCTGTTGTTCAGCGGCAACCTGATCAAGCACCCTTGCTTTGACCAGATCCGCGGCACCGATGCCTACCGCGTGGCAGGGGAGCTGACCAACACTGACTTTATCATGAACAACACCTTCTGGGTCGGCGTGTACCCCGGCATGACCGATGAGATGATCGACTATATGGCAAAGATCATTATTGAAGCGGTGAACCAATAAAATGCGCTGATAAGATGAATCAATAAGAAAAAGCAAAGCCGTGCTGATAAGAAAAAAAACTGGCTGCTGCACTGCGGTAAATTATCAATACAGGCTTTGCTTTTTTGATTGCTTATAAAAAAATAATAAAGGAACGGGATCCATGCAAAAAATGTTGGCACTGTTGGGAGCAAAAAGCAAAGAGGAATTTGTTGCGCTGCTTGCACAGTTTATCAAGTTTGGCCTTGTTGGCGTAAGCAACACGGCGGTATCGATGGCGGTGTATTATATCTTTTTTGTGGATCAGCCCAGACCTGTATATGGTAGGCAGCGTTCTGGGAACAATTCTGAGCATTGCCAATGCCTTTTTTGAACGATAAGTTTGTGTTTACCGGGAATGCAAACGATTGGCGCAGTAAACTGAAACGCCTTGGAAAAACATACGTCAGCTACGGCGGCACATCAATCCTTTCTAATGTTTTGCTTTGGATAGAGGTTACGTTCTTCAGCGTCAGCAAAACGATTGCGCCGATTGTAAATTTGCTGGTCACGATTCCGCTGAATTTTATCATCAACAAGTTGTGGACATTTAAGGAAAGATAAACGACAAAATGTTTCCCGTCAACGATGTGGAGCTTATCCGGCACGGAAAAAGTGCGGTATCGGGATCCCTAACCATCATCCGACTCAACGAGGTTGGTTGGCGGTGCTTTATTGTTGAAAATAAGACTGCAAAATATATCGGTAAAAAATATGGGAAACCAGGGAATATCTGATACATAACCGGGAACAGAAATAGGGCAAGGCTGTGTATGGACAACATGACAACAAATAGCGAGAATAAATCTGGTATCAGCATTGGATTAGATCAGCTGTTGCTGGAAGATAACAAATCGGTGCAGCTGGAACTGAATTATGGCCAGAATGAATGCAACAGCCAGCGCGTGCTGAAAGAGAATAACACGAAACGGGGAAAAGGCCTTTTGGTAAAAAGGAAGAGGGAACAATCCGTTCTGGAAAAAAAACGGCCAAGCTGTACTGTGTACTCAGCGCAGTGTGTGCCATTGTGGTTATGGTAACGCTGTATGTTACCCATGGTGATTTTCTTTCGTACTTTTTTTATACCATGATACACTGGATGTCGGCATGGATTTTTTCCATAGCATTGAATATGTTCGTGGACGCCAGCCGTATGCGGTGTTTGACACACTGTATCCGCCTTTGGCAAATTTGTTCTTTATGCCCTGTTTTTACTGGTGCCTGCTTCGGTATCTGATAACTGGACCTATGACTTTGAGGCGTCAGTTGCCATGCGCGGCACAGAAACTGATTTACGCACAACACAGTCGTGCTTTTTGCTATACGTCTTTTTGTGGTGCTGGCGGTTCTTTTGCTGGCGGTTTTGCTCCGTGACGTGATGCAAAATGCCCAGTGGGCCAGGGCCAGTACGTTTTTTGCCTTGTTCAGCTTTGGTGTGCTTAATGCGGTAGACCGCGGCAATATTATTTTGTTGGCGGCGGGGCTTTCGCTTTTTTTCGTCATGTATCACCGTTCAAAGCGCGCATGGGTGCGGGAACTGGCATTGGTTGCACTGGCAGTAGCAGCCGGACTTAAAATTTATCCCGCATTCTTAGGTGTTATGCTTTTAAGAAACCGGGATTTCAAAGCAGCAATCCGCACGGTGTTTTATGGCATTGCAGCGTTGGTGCTCCCGGTGTTTGCCTTCCAGGAGGGCGTGTACGGCTTGCAGCTTTGGCTGAAGATTTTGTTCTCTTTTGAAGTAAAAAGTAAAACACCTTGGGCAGGCAATGGCATCAACAGCATGTTCGCACATGGGGCGCATCTGATGGACCTGATTGCCGGAACCAGCAATGCAACGGTATCTTTTTTTGCAGCAGCCTTTGCTGTGGCGGCGGTACTGGTTGTGTGTGCTCTGCTCTGCCGCCAGGAATGGCAGGCGTTGCTGCTGATTACCGTGGCTATGATGTACCAAAGCCAGGGCAACTATATTTACTGCATGGCGCTGATTCCGCTGGCATATTTTCTTGCACAGGAAAAGGTGATGACACGTCAAAATATATTGCCTTTTTGCGGTTTTGATGGTATTTAATCTGCCGCTTCCAATCTTTGAAGAGCGTAACTCTTATATTCGCAACACCATTGTACAGTTGGCAATACTGACAGCTATCATCTGGGGCGTTGTACAGGCAGTAAATTGTGTGTTGGCAGCGCTGAAAACCAAAAAGCCTGAACAATCAAAACTAGATAAAAAAGCTGCACGCAGCACGCTGGTTACTTTCGGCGCTTCACTGGGGGCATTGGCAGTTTCCCTTGCCGTTTTCTATGGCGTGTGGGTGCTGTATAATGCGCCGTCTATTACCATGCAGCTGGGGGATGGCATTTATAACACAGAATATTATACCCTGAAAACTCCAACAAAGAGCTGCCGTTTTACTGGTGCAAGAAAAGTGCGGAGATCAAACTGGTAAACCCGCAGCTGAATACGGAAAGGTACACCTTTATCTTTACAGTGGGGGATTATTTCTTTGATATTTCTGACCGCCCCAGCATTACCATTACCTTCGGTGACAGTAGCCAGACCTTTGTGGTCAGCCAGGAAAACATGAAAATCCGCTATACCGTGGATATTCCTTTTGGTGAAAGTACAATCGATATTAGCTACAGCGGCAAGCGGGTCGATGCCCCGCAGGATTCCAGAACTTTGTATTTTTGTAATGGTTCAGCCGCAGCTTGAACGGATTAAATAGAAGGAGGACACTCTCAATGAAACAGCGTCTGGCCGATTATGTGGCCGATTTTCTTGCGGCGCACGGTGTTACGGATGTGTTCAGCGTGGTGGGCGGCGGCGCCATGCATCTGAATGATGCACTGGGCCACCACCCGGCGCTGCATGTTACCTATAACCATCACGAGCAGGCAAGTGCCATTGCGGCGGAAGCATACGCCCGTATTGATAACAAAATTGCCGCCCTGTGCGTTACTACCGGCCCCGGCGGCACCAACGCCCTGACCGGTGTGGTGGGCGGCTGGCTGGATTCTATCCCTATGTTTGTAATCTCCGGCCAGGTTCGGTACGATACCACGGCCCGCTATGCCGCGCAGTTTACCGATGGCCTGCCCCTGCGCGCGGTGGGCGACCAGGAATACGATATCACCAAATCTGTTGCCCCCATGACCAAATACGCCACCATGCTGGAAGACCCGAACCAGATCCGCTATGTGCTGGAAAAAGCCTGGCATCTGGCAACCACCGGCCGCCCCGGCCCGGTGTGGATCGATATCCCGGTCAACTATCAGGGCGGCTACATTGAAACCGACAGCCTGCCCGGCTATGACCCGGCGCAGGACGATGCCCGGCTGCCGCCCCCGGTGGACGATGCCACCGTGCAGATGGTGCTGGAAAAGATCCGCAACGCCAAGCGCCCGGTGTTCCACGCCGGGTACGGTATCCGACTTTCCGGCGGGTACGCAGCGTTCCGCGCTGTGGCGGAAAAGCTGAACATCCCCATTGTGACCTACTGGAACGCCGTGGACCTGATCGAGGACGAAAACCCGCTTTTACTGCGGTCGTGCCGGCAATATGGGCGACCGCCCCGGCAACTGGGCCATCCAGAACGCAGACCTGATTCTGGCTGTGGGCACCCGCATTTCCATCCGCCAGGTGGGCTATAACTGGAAAACCTGGGCCCGCGCGGCGGAAGTCATCATGGTGGATATTGACCGCGCCGAGATGAAAAAGCACACCCTGCATGTGGAGCACCCCGTGTGGGCGGATGCCAAGGACTTTCTGCAAAAGCTGGATGCCGCCGCAGCGCCGCTGACCCCTGTCAGTCAGGCAGCGGACTGGCTGGCAACCTGCCAGCGATGGAAAAAAGATTACCCCGCCGTGTTGCCGCGCCAGTGGGAAGAAAACGGCACCACCGCCAATGTGTACGCCTTTGTGCGCTACCTCAGTTCCCGCCTGCCGGAAAACAGCCTGACCGCAGTTTCCAACGGCGCCTGCTGCGTGGTGGGCAATCAGGCGTATGTCATCCAAAAAGGTAGCCGCATGGCCAACAACAGCGCCATTGCCAGCATGGGTTACGGCCTGCCCGCCGCCATTGGCACTTGCATTGCAGGCGTGCCGTACCACCATCTGCCTGGAAGGCGATGGCTCTATCATGATGAACCTGCAGGAATTGCAGACTATCCTGACAAATAAGCTGCCGATCAAGATTTTCCTCATCAACAATAACGGCTACCACTCCATCCGCCTGACCCAGAACAACCTGTTCAAAGACCATTGCAAGATCGGCATTGGGCCGGAGAGCGGGGATCTGTCCTTCCCGGAGTTCCGCAAAATTGCCGAAGCGTTCGGCTACCCGTATTCCTGCGCACATTCCAACGCTGAGATGAAACAGGTGGTGGATGCCGCCCTTGCCGCAGAAGGCCCGACTTTCTGCGAGATCTTTACCGATACCCAGCAGGTCTGGGAGCCGAAGAGCGCCACCAAGCGCCTGCCGGACGGCACACTGGTCAGCCCGCCGCTGGAGGACCTGGCACCATTCCTGCCGCGGGAAGAGCTGGAACAGCAGATGTTTATCCCCTTGGTGCCGGAAGGGTAAGAAAATAAAAAATGAAAAAAGCGCGGAATGGCAATATTGAATTGCTGCGGTTTGTATTTTGCGTGGGGGTGGTATTGTTCCATGCGTGGTACGTGCGCAGGGGATATATCGGCGTTGAATTCTTTTTTATCGTAACAGGGTATTTTCTTGCCGAAAAGATATGCCGGTTAAACGCAAGAGAAACAACCTGCCCTTCGCTAGAAAATGCCATGAAAGAAGCGACATGGGATGTGCTCAAGCGTTATCGTTTGATATTTCCATACTTTCTTGTGGCAACCGTTTTGGGGTTTATAGTGCGTGCCTATGCACAACAGTGGGACAGCGCTACAATTCTGTTGAATTTACAGCTGATTCCGGCAGATTTCCTGTATTTACAGAACTTTGGGTTTTCTGTAGCCTCCACAACAGGGGTGCTATGGTATCTTTCCGCAATGACTTTTTGCGGTCTGGGTGCTATCCGCTGCTGCGCGCAGGCATTATGGCTTGACTGTGCAGGCGACCCCGGCAGCAATCCTGCTGATACTGGGCGTGATCCTGCAGAACTGTGGTTCACTGGATGCCCCATGTACACTTCTGTTTGGCTGGGTTAATACCGGAATGCTGCGTGCCTTTGCAGGAATTCTGGGAGGGGTAGTAGCAAACAGGGCTGCATCAACTCTGAAAAAAATTGATGTAGGGAAAAAGATGGCCGCGATGATGACAGCCGTGGAATTGGCTGGGTATGCGTGGGTACTTTACCATATATGGTCAATGAATGAGACACGTGCTATGCTGGATGGCATTGTGGTTTTGGCGTTGGGTGCGGCATTTACCATTACGGCAAGCGGAAAATCGCTTTTCTACGGAAAATTTGACAACGGCTTTGTCAGATTTCTGGGGAAAGCAACCATGCCAGTTTTCTTGAGTCATTTGTATTGCGTACAATTTTTGCCGAATATACTGGCAATGTACAGCGTAGAAGTGACCGAACTGCAAAGGCTGGTTCTTTCTTTTGCCTGCTGTGCAATAGCGGCAGGAATTGTCTATTATGTAGGGAAAATTATAGACAGGCAAATGAAAAAAAGCTGGCATGCTTTTTTGCACAGAGATCATTGCGAAAAACAAATAAGGTGTTGAAAATGGAAAAAATCGAAAGGCAGATACAAACCGCAATCGTGACCGGCCCCACCGGGGCCGTGGGCACAGCATTGTGCAGCCGGTTGTTGCAGGCTGGCTGCACCGTGGTGGCGGTCTGCCGCCCCGGCAGCCCGCGGGCCGTAGCGCTGCCCAAGGATGCAAACCTGTATGTAGTTGCCTGCGATGCCGCCAACCTGGCGGATTTGCCGCAGTGCATGGCCGCAGCCGGGCGCCCGTGCAGGCGGATGCCTTTTTCCACCTGGCGTGGGCGCACACCATTGGCGCGGGCCGCAATGATATGCCGGCTCAGATTGAGAATATCCGCTATACCATTGATGCCGTGCGCACCGCGGCGGCAATGGGCTGCCGTGTGTTTGTTGGTACCGGCAGCCAGGCAGAGTATGGCCGTGTGGACGGTGTTCTGCGGGCCGATACCCCCACAAACCCCGAAAACGGGTACGGCATGGCCAAGCTGTGTGCAGGCCAGATGAGCCGTACCGAGGCCGCCGCCCTGGGCATGGACCATGTGTGGGCGCGTATCCTTTCGGTTTACGGCCCGCATGACGGCCCCAACACGATGATCTCCGCCACCATCCAAAAACTGCTGGCCGGGCAGTGCCCGGACCTGACGGCAGGGGAGCAGAAGTGGGATTATCTTTACTCCGCCGATGCTGCGGATGCACTGTACCGCATGGCCTGCCATGGCCGCAGCGGTGCCGTGTACCCGGTGGGCAGCGGCACCGCCCGCCCCCTGCGGGAATATATTGAGACTCTGCGTGATGCCATCGACCTGGCCCTGCCGCTTGGCCTGGGCAAAATCCCTTACGGGCCGCAGCAGGTCATGTTTTTGCAGGCGGATATCACCCAGCTTGCGGCGGATACCGGCTTTACGCCGCGCACCGCCTTTGCCGATGGCATCCGCGCCACCATTGCGTGGGCAAAAACGCAAAAGCAAACCAATTAAGCCAATAAGGAATAACCCCGTCCGTGCAGGCAGGACCCGCATGGACGAATAGGAGCCAGACAGTATTTATGCAGTTGACCTACCAAAAGTTAAAGCCGTTTGCCTTATCCTATCTCACCGCGCCGCTGGCGGTGTTTTTTGCGGGGTATCTCCGCGCGCCGTTTGCCGTTGCGGGCCTGGCCGTGCTGGCCTTTGCCTGGTGGTATGCCGTGTGCAAAACGCCGCAGGTTAAGCAAGTGGGGCAAGAAGAGCAGGGCATTACACTTTCGGTGCCAAAGCTGGTGCTGCTGTTTGCCCTGATGCTGTTGTGGGGCTACCTGGGCGGTCAGACGGGCTTTTTTTACCAGAACTCGGACTGGGGTTACCGCAACGCCATTTACCGGGATCTGATCACAAACAGCTGGCCGGTGTATTACCCGCAAAAGGATACGGCGCTGGTGTATTATATCGGGCACTGGCTGGTCCCGGCGGCGCTGACCAAACCGGTATACGCCCTGTTTGGGCTGGATGCCGCCTGGATGTTCGCCCGTATGGCCCTTTGGGGGTGGACGGCGCTGGGCACCTATCTGGCGGCGCTGAATTTGTTGGTCTACCTGCGTGCCGATACCGGCAAAAAGCAGGGGATCGGCCTGCTGTTTTTTTGATTTTCTTCAGCGGCATGGATATTCTGGGCGCGCTGTACAGCAGCCGACTGCCGGACCTGCTGGCCTATGACGCTATGCACCTGGAATGGTGGACGAATGATTTCCAGTTCAGTTCCCTGACGACCTGCCTGTTCTGGGTGTTCAACCAGACAGTGGGGGCATGGCTGGCAACCGTCTGCTTTTTGCAGGAGAAAGACTGCCGCAACTACCTGCTGCTGGGCACGGCCTGCCTGATGTGCGGCCCTTTCCCATTTGTGGGGCTGACTATTTTTATGGTGGTGCGCGGCATTGTTCTGCTGGCACAGCGTCAAAAAAGGCGTGCTGCAATCGGCGTTCTCCCCGGCCAATGTGCTGGTGCTGGTTGTGGTGCTCAGCATTACGGCCAGTTATTTTTGGCCAATAACGCCTTTGGCTACAGCGTTCTGGGCGAAACTGTCGCCGGGAACCAGGCAGCGCAGCAGACTTTTTGGCCAAAACGTTCTGACCAGCCTGCAAAAAGGCATGCTGGTATTTTACCTGCTGGCTGCCGGCATCTATCTGCTGCTGCTCTGGCGGCAGAACCGCCGCAGCTGGCTGTTTTATACCTGCGCCGTGTCGCTCTTCATCATTCCGTTCTTTAAGGTGGGACAGGGGTGCGATTTCTGCATGCGGGTGTCCATCCCGGCTATCTTTATCCTGATGACCCTCTGTGCCCGGTACTTTATCGCCTTGGTGGGCACCAAATGGCGGGACGGTACACTTGCACAGCATGCCGTGACCATTCTGCTGGCGGCAACGCTGCTGATCGGTGCCTGCACCCCGGCCATGGAAATTTACCGCGGCATCTGCCACATTGCCAAAGAGGGGACTTTCTGCCTGGAAAACGAGGAGCCCTACACCCTGGCGGACCGCCCTGTAAGCCTGAACTTTGAAACGCAAAACTGCGAAAATAAATTGTTCTTTACCTATTTTGCAAAATAGTGTATAGTGATAAGGGTCTGCCCGGCTATTGCGGCAGTGGGCCAAAGACTAAACTTAAAGGAATGAAACCTGCATGAGCGAGAAGAAAAAAGTCATCTCTGTTATGATCCCTACCTATAACGAGGAGGAGAACGCCCGCCCCATCTATGAGGCGGTGCGGGATGAGATTCGGAAGGACTGCCCGGATTATGACTATGAGATCCTTTTTATTGATAATAAAAGCCAGGATCGTACCCGCCGGATCATTACGGACATCTGCGCGCAGGACCCCAAGGTCAAAAGCCATTTTTAACAGCAAGAACTTTGGTCAGTTCAACAGCCCCTATTACGGCATGATCCATACCACAGGGGACTGCACCATTACCATCTGCGCGGACTTCCAGGACCCGGTGGAGATGATTCCAAAGTTTGTGGCTGAATGGGAAAAAGGCTACAAAATTGTAATCGGCAAAACCACCAGCCAGGAAAACCCTGTCATGTACTTTTTTTGCGGGACTGTTACTACAAAACCATCAAAAGATGAGCAATGTGGAAATGATCGAGCAGTTTACCGGGTTTGGCCTGTACGATAAAAAGCTTTATCCAGACCCTGCGTGATTTGCACGACCCACCCCGTTTTTGCGCGGGATTGTGGCGGAGCTTGGCCCCGAGCGCAAGGAGATTGAATACACCCAGCCCAGGCGCCGGGCAGGCAAGACCCACAACAACTGGTACAGCCTGTTTGATGCCGCCATGCTCAGCTTTACCAGCTACACCAAGATTGGGATGCGGATGGCGGAGTTCTTCGGCTTTTTCTGCGCGGCGGTCAGCTTTATCCTGGGGCTTGTGTTCCTGGTGGCAAAGCTGATCCACTGGAATACCTTTGCTGCGGGTTATGCCCCGATGATTATTGCTGTGTTCTTTGTGGGCGGCGTGCAGCTGACCTTTCTGGGATTTTTGGGCGAGTACATCATGGCAATGAACGCCCGTATTATGGACCGCCCCCTGGTGGTGGAAGAAAAGCGGCTGAATTTTGAACCCGAAACGCCGGAAAGTGATACTACCCGCGCCCAGTAAGACCGAGTGGTTATAATAGATTGCGAGTTGACAGTAAAACAATGATTCCTTTTAATATTCCCCGCAGGTTGGTACAGAGCTGGACTATATGCGCCAGGCCATGGCCAACAATAAGATCTGCGGTGATGGCCCTTTTTACCCACCGCTGTGATGAATGGATGGAACAGCGGTTCCATGCGGGCAAGGTGCTGCTGACCACCAGCGGTACCACCGCGCTGGAAATGGCTGCCCTGCTGTGCGGCATCCAGCCCGGTGATGAGGTGATCCTGCCCAGCTACACATTTTCTTCCACGGCAACGGCCTTTGTTTTAGCTGGGGCCAAGCTGGTGTTTGTGGATATCCGCCCGGACACCATGAACATTGATGAAGCAAAAATTGAACCCGCCATTACCGAAAAAACCAAAGTCATCTGCGTGATGCACTATGCCGGTGTGGCTTGCGATATGGATACCATCATGCAGATTGCGCGCCGCCATAACCTGAAGGTGGTGGAAGACGCCGCCCAGGGCGTGATGGCCAGTTATAAAGGCAAGGCACTGGGCACCATCGGTGATTTTGGCTGCTACTCTTTCCATGAGACGAAGAACTTCTCAATGGGGGAGGGGGGCGCGCTGGTCATCAATGCCCCCGAAACCGTGACCAAGGCCGAAATCCTGCGGGAAAAAGGGTACCAACCGTGCCAGTTTTCTGCGCGGCCAGGTAGATAAATATACCTGGGTTTCTTATGGCTCCAGCTACCTGCCCAGTGATCTGAATGCCGCTTACCTGTGGGCACAGCTGGAACAGGCCGATACCATCAATACAGACCGTACCCACAGCTGGGATTATTACGCACAGGAGCTGGCACCGCTGGCTGAAGCAGGCCTATTGGAGCTGCCCACCGTGCCGGAAGGCTGTGTGCATAACGGGCATTTGTTCTATGTCAAGCTGCGGGACCTGGAACAGCGCACCGCGTTCATTGCTTATTTGAAAGCCCACGGTGTGGCATCGTCTTTCCATTATGTGCCGCTGCACAGCGCCCCGGCGGGCATCCAATACGGCCGCTTTGCCGGTGTGGATGAGTACACCACAAAGGAAAGCAACCGCCTGACCCGCCTGCCGCTGTACTATGGTCTGACCGAAGCCGACCGCGCAGCCGTGGTGCAGGTGGTCAAAGACTTTTTTGCACAGAAATAACATGCCCAGTGCATGAAATCAGCAATATAACAAAATCCGTATCCCGAATGCCAAGCAGGGCAGGAGGATACGGATTTTTCTGTTTGTTCTTTTAAAATTAAGCGAAAGTTCTCCACGGAACAATGAGGTCAGGGCACGGGGTACGAAACGCTTGCCTGTTTGTATAAAAACCAAGGGCAATACCGCATAATTCTAAGTGCCGATACGGCGAGCGAGGGTGCGGCAGATGCTAAGCCAAAAGCGCAGATAATACTGGATGCTGCAAAGGTGAGCGCCGCCAGTGGCGGAAACAGCGAACCGAAGCAGGGGCAGCGGTCGCAGAGTGCGAGGGGCTTTTGCCCCCGAAGCACGATGCGGGTACCGCAACCCGACATTATCGCGCATTTTGGCAACGCAGATGCCGTGCCGCAGCCGCCGAAGCGGTGCTTAAGCCGTAAGGCGGGAATTGTGCGGTGTTGCCCAAAGGTTTCTACAGGGGAATAATGCCGTTCACTTTCCCCACCCACTGCTTTGCAGCATGGTTTCATCGCTCAGCATCCACAGGGCTTCCACATCGTTCAGCTGCTCGATCAAAGCCTGCCCTTTTTCTACCGGCATGCAGAACACACCGGTGGAAAGTGCATCCCCCAGGCCGCTGTCACTGCTTACAATGGCAACACTGTTCATGTAGCGGGCAGGCTGCAGAGTGGTCAGGTCGATCAGGTGGTGGTAGCGTACACCGTCCACGGTAAAGTAACGCTGGTAGTCCCCGCTGATCACAAGGCTTTGCCCCGGCTGCAGCTCCACGGTATCCACATAGCTTGCGGTGGCGTATTGGCCGTCCTGATCTGGCCAGGGGTTATCGACCCCGGCAACCCAGGGCCCGCTGTTGGGCTTGGTGCCAATGGCGCGCACATTGCCACCCACGTTCAACAGGGCGCTGGTCAGGCCGCGGGCTTCGGCTGCCTGGGCGCATTGCTCCACCGCATAGCCTTTGCCAATGCTGCCAACGTCCAGCTGCAATTCCGGGTCTGCAAAATACACCGTCCCGGTATTCTGGTTCAAAATCAAATCATCCATATTGCAGTGGGCAGCCGCAGCCTGCAGGTCGGCGGTTTTGGGCAGGATATCGGCGCTTACCTCGGCTCCATCGCCCGCGGCGGTGCGGGCATCGTGCCAGTAGCGCAGCACCGCCCCGGCAGCGGCATTGCAGGCACCGTCCGTTGCCTGGTACATCTCCTGCGCGAAGGTCAGCAGGTTCATAATCTCATCCCCAACGGCAACGGGGGCAGCGGCGGCTCCGGCGTTTACATCCGCCAGGTTGGTCATGCCGTCATAGTGGTTGTATATATCATACAGCTGGTTATACCGCTGCAGGTCTGCATGCAGGGCGGTCATCTGGGTGTTCCAGTCGGCTTCACTGTCGGCATAGCCGCTGATGACAGTAACGGTGTCAAACACATCCCACCAAGTTACGCTGTAGCGCTGGGGGCTGGTGGTTCCAGTTGCCGCACAGCCGCTCAGCAGCAGGCAGAGCGCCAGCACCGCACAGGTCAGGCGGCGCTTCATGCCTGGCCTCCCACGTGTTCATGCTCGCGGTTCAGTTCGGCCAGCAGGGCAGCAAGGGTCCAGCCGCGGCTGGTGGGGTTACCATGGCGCGCAGCGGGATCACCGCCCGCCGCGGCGCACTTCATCCACAAACTGGCCCAGATCGCCGTTGTCATGCCGCAGCCCGCTCACAATCATGGCCGGGCGCTCCGGTACATCCGGGGCGGGGCGGCTTCACCGCCAGTGTGCCGCCCGGTGCAAAGGGCTTCCATGGTGGTGCCCAGGTCGGCGGCGGTCAAAAGGCGGACTTTCAGGCGGCTCAGGCGTGCAGCGTGTTCCACCGCGGCGTGCTCGGCACTGCCGGGGGCAACCTGCCACAGCAGCACACAGCGCGGTTCCTGCTGGATTCTGGCTTTCATAACAATACCTCGTTATGCCTGCCCGCAACCGGGCAGGCAGCAATCATAAAATCAAAATGTGCGGCGCAGGGGTCAGCCCCGCGCCGCACGGTGGAAAAGGTTCAATTACAGGTCAGGGTGATACTCTTTGCAGGTGCATGTTTTCCATTTCAGGCCGCTGCCGCAGGGGCAGGGATCGTTGCGGCCAATCTTGGTCACGCGCACAGGGGTGGCACCCTTGGCACCAGCCTGAGCCGGTGCGCCTTCGCCGGTGGGCTTGGCAACCTGTTCGCGCTTCGGCTCCTGGTTCTGCTGGCGCACTTCAATGGTCAGCAGCATGTGTACGGCATCCTCGCGGATGGTGGCGATCATCTCGTCAAACATGGCAAAGCCTTCAATGCGGTATTCCACAATGGGGTCGCGTTGGCCGTAGCCGCGCAGGCTCATGCCCTGCTTCAGCTGGTCCATGTTGTCGATGTGCTCCATCCACTTGCGTCTACATTGCGCAGCAGGCAGATGCGCTCCAGTTCGCGCATCATGGGGGCACCGTACTTCTGCTCCTTACTTTCCAGAATGCTCATGCCGCGCTCATACAGCACCTTGGCAACATCCTCGCGCTTCAGATCATTCAGCTGCTCGGCAGTGTAGTTAAAATCAGTGGGCAGGCACAGCCAGTTCAGGTAGTGGCGGCGCAGGGCGGCAAAATCCCAATCGTCGGCGGTTTCGCCGCTCAGGAAGGACTCGCAGGTCTCGTCGATGGACTGCTTCATCATCTCGTGCAGCTTGTCGGAGATATCCTCGCCGTTCAGCACCATCTGACGCTGCTTGTAGATGATCTCGCGCTGCTGGTTCATGACATCGTCATACTGCAGCACCTGCTTACGGATGGCAAAGTTGGAAGCTTCCAGCTTTTTCTGGGCGCTCTCGATCGTGTTGGTGATCAGCTTGTTCTCGATGGGCATGTCCTCGTCCAGGCCCAGGGTATCCATCAGGCCCTGCACGCGCTCACCGCCGAAAATGCGCATCAGGTCATCTTCCAGGCTCAGGAAGAAACGGGACGCACCGGGGTCGCCCTGACGGCCGGAACGGCCGCGGAGCTGATTGTCGATACGGCGGCTTTCGTGGCGTTCGGTGCCAATGATGAACAGACCGCCCGCTTCGCGCACAGCCTCGGCTTCGCGCTTGACTTCCGGTTCATATTCTGCAACCAGCTCGTCAAAGCGCTTGCGGGCAGCCAGAATATCAGCATCCTGGGTGTCGGCATGGCCGTCGCACTCGGTCATCAGCATTTCAACTTTTGCTTCATAGGCTGTGTCCGGGGCAGGGGGGATGGGCAGGCCCTGTGCCTTGGCGCGGGCTTTGGCGTGCTCGTATTCGTCCTTCAGCACTTCCAGGTCGGCATTCATCTGGCGGGTCAGCTCTTTGCGCAGGGTGGCCTTTGCCATATAGGTCACGTTGCCGCCCAGCATGATATCGGTGCCGCGGCCAGCCATATTGGTGGCGATGGTCACAGCGCCCTGCTTACCGGCCTGTGCAACGATTTCGGCTTCGCGCTCATGCTGCTTTGCGTTCAGCACATTGTGCTCAATGCCGCGCTTTTTCAGCAGCTTGGAAAGCGCCTCGCTCTTTTCCACGCTGACGGTACCAACCAGAACGGGCTGGCCCTTGGCGTGGCATTCGGCAACCTGCTCGATCACGGCATTATACTTGCCGTTGATGGTCTTGTACACGCTGTCCGGCAGGTCCTTGCGGGCGCGGGGCTTGTTGGTGGGGATGGATACGATCTGCAAGCCGTAAATTTCGCTGAATTCGTCCGCTTCGGTAGAAGCCGTACCGGTCATGCCGGCCAGCTTGTCGTACATGCGGAAGTAGTTTTGGAAGGTGATGCTGGCCAAAGTCTTGCTCTCAGCAGCAACGGTCACGCCTTCCTTGGCTTCGATGGCCTGGTGCAGACCGTCATTGAAGCGGCGGCCATACATGAGACGGCCGGTGAATTCATCTACGATGACGACTTCCCCGTCTTTCACGATGTAGTCGGTGTCCCGGTGCATCACACCGCGGGCCTTGATGGCACCGTCAATCTAGTGGCGCAGGGTCATGTTGTCGGCATCGGCCAGGTTCTCCACATTGAACCATGCTTCGGCTTTCTTAACGCCGCTTTCGGTCAGGGTGCAGGTCTTGTGCTTTTCGTCCACAACGTAATCACCGTCAACCTGTTCATCGGCTTCCACTTTGTCGTCCAGTTCAACGATGACAGACTTTTTTCAGCGTTTTGGCAAAGTCGTCCGCGCGCTTGTACATCACGCTGGAATCTTCGCCCTTGCCGGAGATGATCAGCGGGGTACGGGCTTCATCAATCAGGATGGAGTCCACCTCGTCCACGATGGCGTAAGCATGGCCGCGCTGCACCATGCTGGCCTTGTAAACCACCATGTTGTCACGCAGGTAGTCAAAGCCAAACTCGTTGTTGGTGCCGTAAGTAACATCCGCCAGGTAAGCCTTGCGGCGGTCCTGCGGCTGTACGTCATGGATAACCAGGCCGACCGTCAAGCCAAGAAAGCGGTAAACCTTGCCCATCCATTCGCTGTCGCGCTTGGCCAGGTAATCGTTGACGGTAACAACATGCACGCCTTCGCCGGTCAGGGCATTCAGGTAAACGGGCATGGTGGCCACCAGGGTCTTGCCTTCACCGGTCTGCATCTCGGCAATGCAGGAACGATGAAGCACAATGCCGCCGATGATCTGCACCGGGTAGGGCTTCAGGCCCAGCACACGCCAGTCCGCTTCGCGGCAGACGGCGAACGCTTCGGGCAGGATATCGTCAAGGCTGGCCCCGTTTTTCAGCTTTTCTTTCAGGTACGGGGTTTTGGCCTGTAATTCTTCGTCAGTAAGTTTCTGCATTTCGGGCTCAAGTTCCAGCACCTTGTTGGCAATGGGTTTGATACGCTTGAGCTCTTTGTCGGAAAAATTACCGAACAGTTTTTCCATAAAAGACATAAGTAAACACCTGTATTTCTGCCGCATGGCGGCGAATGGATCAGCAGGGGAACCCCTGTTGGATACAATGCTATACTTTAATATAATACACCCGCGCAGGGTACTGTGTCAAACCTGCGCGGGTGTAAAATGCAAATATTAAACTGTTTCAGCGGCTTTTGTTGAAACTTGGCCGGTTATCATGCGCTTGCAGCGCTTTTGGCCTGCTTTTCGTTGCTGATGAACAGCAGCACCAGCATCAAAAAGATGCAAACAAAGCCGATGGCGTCCCACACGGTAAAGGGGGAACCGAGCACCAGCGTGCTGATGATGGCCGCCGTAACCGGTTCCGCAAAGCTGAACAGGCTGGATTTCTGCGGCCCAATGTACTTGACGCCGCTCATGTAACAGCTGAACGCCAGCACGTTGCCGATGAGCACGACCGCCGCAATACCGGCAATGCCGGCCGCGTTGGGTACGTAGTTTATCCGCCACGGGCGGAACACCAGCGCAAAGAAGGTGCCGCCCATCAGGAATGCCCAACCCTGCAGCATAGGTGTGGGGTACTGTTTTTGCAGGTTTTGGGGCCATATGGTGTAAATAACAACGCAGAACGCGCTGATAATACCAACGACCAGCGCAGCGGGCGAAACCGCCATGTTGGTCAGGCTGCCGTGGGTGGTCAGCATAAATACACCACCCAGCGCCAGCACAATGGAGAACACCTCAAACAGCCGCGGCGCACGCTTTTGCTGGATGCAGACCACCAGCAGAATCAGCACGGGGGAAAGATCCTGCAAAATGGTGCCCACACCGGCGCTGGAAAGCTGGATGGTCAAAAAGTAGGTGAACTGGCAAAAGCTGACGCCGGCCAGGCCATAGATCACAAGGTCGCGCGCGTTGCGCCAGCTGCGCCAGGGGTTCACCAGTTGGCGCCAGTTGCGCACACCGTAATAAATGCACAGAATCACACCGGCCAAAAACAGCCGGATGGGCACCAGCCAGGTGGAATCCATGCCCTGGCGGGTAAACAGATACTGCCCCACGCAGCCGGAAACACCCCAGCACATGCCGCCGAACATTGTCAGCAGAGCGCCTTTTACGCTATCCGTCATTCGTTATGATCTCCTATCCCAAAACTTGTTACAGTTCGTTCAGGCAATACTGCGCAGCGGCCAAAACATCCGGCACAACGGGGGCACCGGTGGCACGCAGCTGCTGTGCGCTCTGATGCCCAGCGGTTTGCAGCACACACCGCACGCCCAGCGCCTGGGCAACCTCAAAATCGTGGACAGAATCCCCGATCATAATAGCCTGCGCCGGTACAGCACCGCGCTGCTTCAGTTCAGTCAGATAAGCCAGGCCGACTTCCACTTTACTGCGGGCGTAAATATTATCCAACCCTAGCAGGCGGTCAAAGTAGGGGCGCACTCCGCGCTCCGTGACCTGCTGTTCCAAAACCGGCAAGTTGGAAGCCGAAAGAATGACCTGCTGCACCCCGGCACCTTTCAAAAAGGGAAAGGGCGGGCACAGCACTTTCTGCCAGCGGGCAGGCCCCGGCGCGGGCCAGGTAATCCTGCATGTAATCATCGGCAAGCTCTTTGTAGGAGTTTTTGGAAAAATCGAACCCTGCGCGAACATAATAATCTTCAATCGGGAAGCCAAAAATCTCACGGTACTGGGCAAGGCTGTATTGCTGCGGGTAATGATAGATGCGGAGCAGACGGTTGAGCGCGTCCACACAAAGGGCAACATCATCCAGCAGGGTGCCGTTCCAGTCCCATAAAACAAGGCTCGGTTTCATGGCAGCTCCTTTTAATGAATACAGGGAAAGCGGTTATTGTTCTGCAAAAATTTTGTTCAGGGATTCGTTGCTCTCGATCAGCTTGACCAGGGCAACACCCAGCACACAGCAGCTGATGATCTCACCAACGCCAACAGCAACGGCGTTGAATACCGCCATGGTGGCCGTGGGGGCAGAATCCGAGAAGAACACAGTGATTTCAAACGCGCCAACGATCAGTGCATTGGCGATCACAGGAGGGAAAGACGCCGGAATTGCTAGCCCTTTCCAGCGCACATTGCGCAGGGCATAGGTGGCAAGGCAGGCAATCAGGGTGGCGGCGGTGCCAAACACCACATCCACCATGGTGGAACCCAGCAGGCTTGCCCGCAGGCAGCCCAGGGTAACGCCCACAATGTATTCGGCCCCAAACACCGGCAGCAGGCAGAATGCTTCGGCCACGCGCACCTGTACCGCGCCGTAAGAGAACGGCTGCAATACCAGGCAAAGCACGGTGTAAACTGCGGCGATCATGGCGCAGCGTACCAGGGTTTGATCGGACAGTTTGTTTTTGCTAGTAGACATAAAATTACACTCCGGCGGATAGATTTTGACCGCGCCCAAGACCGCCAGGCTTGGGTGGGTTTGCGCCTGAAAACCAGGCGGAGCCTAAAATCCTAAGTTGCTCAACAAATTGTTATTATAACAAATGAAAATGGGGGATACAAGGGGGAAAGGGGCATAATATTGCAGCAAAAAGAGCAAAATACTGCCTTTTTGCAGACAAAAAAATCCCGCACCGGGCGGGGGCTGCCGGTGCGGGGAAAAATGATAGAAAGGTTTGTTACCAGGGCGCGTTATCCAGCGGGCAGTGCATATCTGTGCGGGCGGCGCGCATTTCCACATAGCAGCCGCACTGCATGCAGGTCCCGGCGTTAAGGCTGGGGCAGGTGCGGCAATGTTCCAGCCGGGCAGTGTATTCCGCATCCGGGGTGCGCACACGGCGGGGCATGGTGGCGCGGTAGCGCACCACGCTGGCGTAATAGTCGTTTTCGTCCGCCATATCCTGCAATAAGCAGCGGCGGCAGCGCTTGGGCTGGGCTTCCATTACTGGTTCACCACAAAAGCGGCTACGCTGCACGGCGGCAGGGTGGCGGTAAAGCCGTCCGCCGTCAGGCTGGTGTTCAGTTCCGCGGGGACAACCTGCTCCGGCGCGGCAAAGGTGTTGTGGGCGGCGGGGGGCACCGGCCAGCACGCGGGGCTGTTACACCGGTGGGCTTGGCCCCGCCCAGCATGCAGGTAACAGGGATAGCTGCCGTATCGTTCAGGTTGGCCGCAGTGACCAGAATACTGCCGTCTGCCTGCTGGCTGGCACTGACATGCAGATCGGGCACCGCCTGGTCATCGTGGTTCAGCAGGGTGGTCTCCGCATAGCTTTCCAGCTGCTTGGCACCCTGGTGGCCCTTGTACATTTCAAATACATGATAGGTCGGGGTCAGCACCATCTTGCTGCCTTCGGTCAGGATCATGGCCTGCAGCACGTTGACCATCTGGGCAATGTTGGCCATGCAGACGGTATCACAGTGGTTGTTGAAGATATTCAGGTTGATGGCCGCCACCAGCGCATCGCGCATGGTGTTCTGCTGGTAAAGGAAGCCGGGGTTCGTGTCCGGTTCCACATCGTACCAGGTGCCCCATTCATCCACGGCCAGGCCCACTTTGCGGTCGCCCTGATACTGCTTGATAATGCGGGTGTGGTTCTCCACCAGCTCTTCCATCTGCAGGGTCTTGTGCAGGGTGGTATAGTATTCCTCATCGGTAAAGTCTGTGGCCGAGCCCTTGTGCTGCCAATCCTCATGGGGCACGGTATAGTAATGCAGTGATACCGCATCTACGGCCTGCCCGGCGCGCTCCATCACGGTTTTGGTCCAGTGGTAATCCGCCACGTTGGCGCCGGATGCGATCTTGAAGATTTTGTGCTCCGGCGAGTAGTTGCGCAGGTAGGTGGAATATTGGCGGCACAAATCGGCATAATACTCGGCACGCATACTGCCGCCGCAGCCCCAGGCTTCATTGCCAATGCCCCAGTATTTTACGTTGAACGGTTCGTCCTGCCCGTTGGCGCGGCGCTCTGATGCCATGGGGAAATGCCGCCCATGTTGCAGTATTCCACCCAGTCCGAAAATTCCTGCACGGTGCCGCTGCCCACATTGCCGCTGAAATATGCTTCGCAGCCAATCTGGCGGCACAGCTCCATAAATTCATGGGTGCCAAAGCTGTTATCCTCGGTCACGCCGCCCCAGTTGGTGTTTACAATGGTTTTGCGGTTCTCCTTGGAGCCAATGCCGTCGCGCCAGTGATAGGTATCGGCAAAGCAGCCGCCCGGCCAACGCAGCACGGGCACATGCAGGGCTTTCAGCGCGGATACAACATCATTGCGCATGCCGTTGGTGTTGGGAATATCAGAAGCCTGACCGACATAAATGCCCTGATAGATGCAGCGGCCCAGATGCTCCGAAAACTGACCGTAAATGTTGGGGTTGATGGTGCCAACCGAACGGTTGACGTTCACAAAAATGTATGCCATAAAAACACCTCACAAAAGTAAAAAAATACCTATGGCAACACCGCACAATTCCCGCCTTACGGCTTAAGCACCGCTCCGACGGCTGCGGCACGGCATCTGCGTTGCCAAAATGCTCGATAAGACATCCAGTATTATCTGCGCTTTTGGCTTAGCAGCTGCCGTGCCCTCGCTCGCCGTATCGGCACTTAGAATTATGCGGTATTGCCCATAAAAAAGCAACATGAAATAGGAACCTAAAAGCACTATAACAAACCCCGTTCGTTATGTCAATCTCTTATAAATAAAAAATAAACCCTGCATTCCGGCAGAAGCACAAAATGCAGGGCAGATAAAAAGCAAACAAAGAAGCAAATAGAAAGCAAGAATAAGCAAATTTTACAAGAAAAAGCAGTTGACAGGAAGGCTCAGCACTTTATTCCCACTTCTCCCAAACCTCCGGCCGGTACCCCACTGTGGCGGCGCGGCCATTGCGTACAATGGGTTGGCGCAAAAGCTGCTGGTTTTCAAACAGTTTGTCAGCCTGCTGGCTTTCGTCCAGCCAGCGCAGCAGGGCAAGGGTATCCTGGTCTTTGGCGGTTTCGTCCACCAGGGCCTGCCAGCCGCCCACGGCCTGGCACACGCGGTCAAACTCACCGCGGCTCAGGCCCTTTTTCAGGTCCACCATCTGGAACTTGATGCGCCGCTCTTTGAACCAGCGCTGCGCCTTTTTGGTGTCAAAGCTTTTGTTGGTGCCAAAAATCTGGATGTTCATGCGTTTTCCTCCCGCCATCAGTCTGCCTGCGGGACATCCTGGCTGGATGCCACAATGTTATTGACCCACACGCCCTTTTTTGACCAGAATAAACCCGATGATGCACTTGAGCAGATCTACCCCGTTCACAAACAGGTAAACGATGGTCAGCGGCAGTGCCGTATAGCGGCTGAGGACAAAGGCAATGGGAAAGTTGATCAGCCAGGTATAGCAGCTGTCAAAAAAGAAGGTGATCAGCGTTTTGCCGCCGGAACGCAGCGTAAAGTAGGCAGCGTTGGCAAAGGCGAACAGCGGCATGCACAGCGCCGCCGTGCGGATCACGCTGGAAGCAAGCTCCCGGATGGCGGGTTCGGTGTTGTAAATGTGGGGAATCAGCGGGCTGAACAGGGCCAGCAGCGTGCCCATCACCGCGCAGCTGGAAACACTCAGGGTGATCATCCGCCATGCGGTGCGGCGTGCACCGCTCATGCGGCTGGCACCAAGCTCCTGCCCAACCAGAATGGCCGTGGCATTGCCCAGCGAAAGGAAAACTTCGTTAAAAATCTGGGTGATGGTGTTGGTAATGTTCATGGCGGCAATGGCCTGGATGCCGCGCACGGAATAGCATTGCAGCAGCATGGCCTGGCTCATGCTCCACAGGCATTCGTTCAGCAGAAGGGGAAAACCCTTGATCGCCACCTGGCGGGCCAGATTGCCGTCAATGTGGAAATTGCGGAACACGCCTTCCATCAACGGGTAGCGCTCGGCACTGCGGTGCGCCCCGCTGACCACGATGACAAACTCCACAAAGCGGCTGAGCGAAGTGGCAATACCGGCACCCACTACGCCCAAAGCAGGAAAGCCGAACAGGCCAAAGATCAACAGGCCGTTGAACACAAAGTTGATGCCCATGGCAATCATGCTGGCGCGCATGGGAAGCGTTGTCTGGCCGGATTCCCGCAGGGTGCTGGCGTAAGCCTGAGTCAGCGCAAAGGGAATCAGTCCCGCCAGCATCACACGCAGGTAGCCCAGGGCATACTCCATCGTGGCGGCGGCATCGGCGGCGGTGGTGTCGGCTGAAATATACAGTTCGATCAGCGGCCGCCCGGCCCCCAGCAGCACTCCGAACGCGATGACCAGCAGGCCGACCGCAATCAGCAGTTTCATGCGCAGGGTCTGGCGCACGCCCTCCATGTTGCCCTGGCCGTAATACTGGGCACCAAAAATGCCCGCCCCGGCCAGCGCACCCCAGATGCACAGGTTGAACACAAACAGCAGCTGATTGATGATGGCAACGGCGCTCATGGGCAGGGTGCCCACCTGGCCAACCATCACATTATCCAGCAGGCTGACCACGTTGGACAGGGTGTTCTGCACAATAATAGGCAGAACCACCACCGCAACATGGCGGTAAAAGGTGCGGTCACCGATCAGGCACTCCCGCAGGGTTAAACTTTTTTGCTCCATACATCCTCCGTTTTACAAGTCTTACACCATAACAAAATGCTCTTCCCGCACACAGCGGCAGGAAGAGCAGAAAAAGCAACCCCCCTTTTTACGGCAGCGGCACCGCGTAATCCACAAGGCGGCGGGGCTTGCCTTCAAATACAATGGCGATACCATCCGGGCCGGTGTTGGCGCTCACAACGCCGCCCAGCTGGAACACCAGCAGCGGCGCATGACCAAACTCTTTTTTGCACAGTTTGACAAGTTCGTCACGCTTGGCGGTGGAGCTGGTGTAAGGCAACCATGTAAGGCATTTTCTTTACATCGTCCACGCGGCTCTTGACCCACTTGACCATGGCAGGCGGCACGTTGTTGTCACCGCGCACCTTGGCTTCCACCTTGCTGATGCCATCGTTCAGGCTGATGATGGGGCGGATGCCCATCAAATCGCCCACAACGGCAGCGGCGGCGGAAACACGGCCAGATTTTTTCATCTGCTTTAAGCTGTATGCGGCAAGGCAGATTTCCACCCGGGCCAGCTTGTCCTGCATTTCGCGCAGGCAGGCATCCAGCGGCTCACCGGCACGCACCTTGCGGGCGCACTCGCACAGATACCAGCCATACGGCATGGAGTAGGTGTGCGAATCGATCAGGTGAATCTTCATCTTGTGGCCGGGGCGCTCGTCTTCCAGCAGTTCGGCAGCCTTTACGGCGTTATTGTATGTGCTGGAACCACCGGCGTTGATGCACAGGTGCACAAGGTCCTGTATACCGGCGTCTACATATTTGGCATAGATATCCACCCATTCCAGCTGGGTGATGGCGGCGGTGGTGGGTACGCTTTTGGACTGGCGCATCATCTCATAAACTGGTCGTTGGTCATGTCTTTGCGTTCCAGGTATTCCTTGCCGTCCAGCATAATGTGGAACCCAATCACATCAATGCCGTATTTATCGGTCAGTTCCTGCGGAATGTCGGAGCAGGAATCCGTTAAAAAAGCAACTTTCATCACTCATCTTTGTTCTCACTTCCATTCAAATCGGGTCAGCTGGCCGTGTGTTTCCAGGTCGGCAAAGTCCCACTGGCGCAGAACTTCGTATACCCCCCCCACAGCTACAGCATTGGATAAGTTCAGGCAGCGCTCGCCTTTGCGCATGGGCATGCGCACGCACTGCTGCTGGTTAGCGGCCAGCAGCTCTTCCGGCAGGCCAGCGTCCTCGCGGCCAAACACCAGATAGGAACCATCCGGATAATGGGCGTCGGTATGGCGCTGCGGCCCCTTGGAGGTAAAGTAGAAGAATGGGCCGTGATTTGCCGCAAAAAACGCATCCAGATCCTGATAATATGTTATATCAAGCTGGCCCCAATAGTCAAGACCGGCGCGCTTTAATTTTTTATCATCAATCGTGAAACCCATCGGCCCAACCAGGTGCAGGCGGGCACCGGTCACGGCGCAGGTGCGCGCAACATTGCCGGTATTCTGGGGGATCTGCGGTTCAACCAGTACAATATTTACAGTTGGCAAAATTTACACATCCTTATTGCTTCTTATTCCGGGTTCTGCATCAGCTGGGGCAGAACGCTTTCCAGCCACACGCCAAGGCGCTCATCCGCTTCATCAGGGGTGGCTTTCAGGCAGTCGGCCACAAACACGGCGGCAGCCTGTGCGGCGGCGGGCAGCACATTGCCCCTGCAGCAGCCGCCCCACCAGCACCGCGCCGAAAATATCCCCCGTGCCATGGAAGCTCTTGGGTACCATGGGGGTGCGCACCAGACTTTCGCCGGTGGCACGGTCTGCCCCAACGCAGGCAATGCCGCGCCCGGCGGCCACACCGGTGATGAGCACCCGCGGGCAGATGCGCGTTAGGCGCTGCGCCTGGGTCTGCGCGGTATGCAATTCCGCTTCGCCGGTCACACCGGGCATCGGATCGCCCAGCAGCAGGGCGGCTTCGGTGGTGTTGGGCAGAATCAGGCTGGCACGGGAACACAGGGTATACATGGCGGGCACCATTTCCGGCGCAAGGCCGCGGTACATCCGGCCGTGGTCGCCCATCACGGGGTCAACCACCGTCAGGGCGTCCGGCCAAAGGTCCATGGCCTGCTCTACCAGCTTGGCCTGGCTGGCATCGGCCAGGTAGCCGGAATAAATGCAGTCAAACCGCAGGCCAAGGCGGCGGTAATGCTCCAGGGCTGCGGGGCCGTAACCGGGGTTGGCCAGCTTGGCCGGGGTGCCCAGCCCGCCCGTGTGGGTGGAAAGCACTGCTGTTGGTACGGCAACGGCCTGCGCCCCCAGCGCCGAAAGCACAGGCACAATGACCGAAAGCCCTGCCCGCCCAAAGCCGGGCAGATCATGGATGCACAGAACTGTTTTAGGTGCATTGGACATAAGAAAAACGCTCATTTCTATATCGAATTTAGGGCAACACCGCACAATTCCCGCCTTGCGGCTTAAGCACCGCTCCGGCAGCTGCGGCACGGCATCTGCGTTGCCAAAATGCTCGATAATGTCGGGTTGCGGTACCCGCATCGTGCTTCGGGGGCAAAAGCCCCTCGCACTCTGCGACCGCTGCCCCTGCTTCGGTTCGCTGTTTCCGCCACTGGCGGCGCTCACCTTTGCAGCATCCAGTATTATCTGCGCTTTTGGCTTAGCATCTGCCGCACCTCGCTCGCCGTATCGGCACTTAGAATTATGCGGTATTGCCTTAGGTCAGCCCGCAGCAGGGAAGTGAATGCGCGGCGGCTGAAAACGTCTTTTCCAAACGTCTGTACTGATTTTACCACAAACTTCCCCGCAGAAAAAGACGTATAACCACGAAACTGTATGGAAAAACTATCCCCAGGCTGGGATGAATGGAAAGCCGGCATCCCAAAGCCAAAAACACCAAAAGGAGCAATGCAAAATGGAAAACATGATCCAGACCGTTGCCGCTGCCGCCGTGGGGATGGCCATTGGCGGTGCCACCGTATATGCCGCCACGCAGGACCACCGCCAGATCCGCCGCACCGTGCACAGACTTTCCCGCGGGGCAGAAAAAGCTTTGATCGACTTTGACCGCATGGTGGAAAGCTACACCAAATAACAAAAATGCACCGCGTATGATGGCGGTGCATTACATAAAAAAGCAAAGGCAACACCGCACAATTCCCGCCTTGCGGCAAGCACCGCTCCGGCATCTGCGGCACGGCATCTGCGTTGCCAAAATGCTCGATAATGTCGGGTTGCGGTACCCGCATCGTGCTTCGGGGGCAAAAGCCCCTCGCACTCTGCGACCGCTGCCCCTGCTTCGGTTCGCTGTTTCCGCCACTGGCGGCGCTCACCTTTGCAGCATCCAGTATTATCTGCGCTTTTGGCTTGGCATCTGCCGCACCTCGCTCGCCGTATCGGCACTTAGAATTATGCGGTATTGCCCAAACAAAATGCCGCAACGGAACCCCATGCCCCGCTGCGGCAGACCCAAACCCCTCTATTTAAGGTATTATCACAGGATACGCACGCGGATGGCGGTATCAATGCCGCTGAGCTGTGCGGTTAGGCCGGCATCCACGTTGCCTGTTACATCCAGCATGGTGTAGGCAACATTCTTGCGGCCTTTGTTCACCATGTTCTCAATGTTCAGGTTGGCGGCGGTCAGAATGCCGGTGATGGCAGAGATTGCGCCCGGCTCATTGCGGTGAATGATGCAGATGCGCTTGCCGCCAACGCGCGGCTGGCTGACATCCGGCATGTTGACACTGTGGGTGATGTTGCCGTTTTTCAGGTAGTCGCTCAGCTCATTGGCTGCCCATCACAGCGCAGCTGGTCTCGCTTTCCGGAGTGGAAGCGCCCAGGTGCGGCGTGCAGTAGACTCCTTTCACACCCAGCAGCTCTTCCGCCGGGAAATCGCAGAAATACTGGGCAACCTTTGCCGGTGCCGAGAGCATCCAGCAGGGCAAAGTTATCAACCAGCTCACCGCGGGCAAAGTTCAGCACGCGCACGCCGTCCCTGCACATCGCCAGCGTCTGGGCGTTGATGGTGTTCTTGGTGGAGGGCAGGTACGGCACATGGATGGTCAGATAGTCGCAGCGGGGCAGCATATCGCCCAGGGTGACGCAGTGCTGTACGCTGCGGGACAGGCTCCACGCAGCATCGATGGAAATATACGGGTCATAGCCCAAAACCTCCATGCCCAGCGCGACGGCGGCGTTGGCCACGCGCGCACCGATGGCACCTAGGCCGATTACACCGATGGTTTTGCCGCGCAGTTCCGGGCCGACAAACTGCTTTTTGCCCTTCTCCACATCCTTGGCCAGGGTGGCGCTGCCTTTCAGGCCCTGCGCCCACTGCACAGCGTCCGGTACATTGCGGCTGCCGGACACCAGCGCGCCGATGACCAGCTCGGCCACAGCGTTGGCGTTGGCACCGGGGGTGTTGAACACCACGATGCCCTGTTCAGTGCATTGGTCAATGGGAATGTTGTTGGTGCCGGCACCTGCGCGGGCAATGGCCAGCAGGCTTTTGGGCAGGGCAACATCATGCAGGTCGGCGCTGCGCACCAGAATGCCCTGTGCGTCGTTGGCCTCGTTATTGATCTCGAACTGGTTGGCCGGCAGCTTTGCCAGCCCAACCGGCGAAATGGCGTTCATGGTTTTGATGGTATACATAATGGCGGATAACCCCCTGTAATAATTAGAAATAGCAATTAGGAATGAACGGTATGGCAGAGAAATCAGCAAGAACATTGGGATTTGAGCAAAACATAAAGTCAGCCTTCAATTCCTAAGGCAATACCGCATAATTCTAAGTGCCGATACGGCGAGCGAGGTGCGGCAGATGCCAAGCCAAAAGCGCAGATAATACTGGATGTCTTATCGAGCATTTTGGCGCACGCAGATGCCGTGCCGCAGCTGCCGGAGCGGTGCTTACCGAAGGCGGGAATTGTGCGGTGTTGCCCTAATTTCTAATTGCTAATTCCTCATTATTTCACGCGTTTTCCTTGCGGAACTTCTCCATGAAATCAACCAGGTCGTTCACACCCTGGGCAGGCATGGCGTTATAGATGGAAGCGCGCATGCCGCCAACCAGGCGGTGGCCTTTCAGGTTCACGAAACCGGCTTCGGTAGCAGCGGCGCAGAACTTCTTATCCATATCCGGGTTGGGGCTGGTGAAGGTCACGTTCATCATGCTGCGGTATTCCGGCTGAACGGGATTGTTATAGAAGTCCTGACCGTCCAGGTAATCATACAGGACCTTGGCCTTGGCGTGGTTGATCTTGGCCATCTCTTCCAGGCCGCCAACCTCATTCTGCAGGTAATCCATCACCAGACCGGTCATGTAAATGCACCAGCACGGCGGGGTGTTGTACATGCTGTCCTTATCCAACAGGGTAGTGTAGTTCATCATGGTGGGGATCTTTTCCGCAGGGATGCCTTTGGCGCTCTTGCCCAGCAGGTCGTCCCGGATGATGGCAATGGCCATACCGGCGGGGGCAACGTTCTTCTGCACACCAAAGTAGATGCAGCCGTACTTGCTTACATCGGTCGGCTCACTGAAAATCATGGAGCTCATGTCAGCTACCAGGGGGATGCCGTCCACCTGCGGCACATCTTTATAAGTAGTGCCAAAAATGGTGTTGTTCTGGCAGATGTGGATGTAGCTGGCGTTGGGGTCATACTCAATGGCCTTGACATCCGGAATATAGGTGAAGTTTTTATCCTTGCTGGAAGCAGCGATGCGGGCTGTGCCGAACTTAGCGGCTTCCTCGGCAGCCTTTTTTGCTGAAGTTGCCGGTCACCAGATAATCCGCCGTGCCGGTGGTCATCAGGTTCATGGGCACCATGGCGAACTGCTGGGTTGCGCCGCCCTGGAAGAAACCGATCTTGTAGTTGTCGGGCACATTCAGCACCTTGCGGATACCGGCCTCAGTGTTCTGGATGATCTCATCGAACCACTTGCTGCGGTGGCTCATCTCCATCACGCTCATACCGCTGCCATGGTAGTCCAGCAGGTCGGCCTGAGCTTTTTGCAAAACGGGAACCGGCAGCATGGAAGGACCGGCGCTGAAATTATACACACGATTCATAAGAGGTTACCTCCCTAAATTCATTCTTACACCCAAGCTCAAAGCGGCGCGCTGCGCCTTGCTTTGTTGATTCGTTTTTCACAACACCTGTATTATACGCACTGCGCCTGCCCGCCCGCAAGCAAAACACGTTTGTCAAAATACCGAAAAAAGTGGAAAATTGCCGCGGGCAGCCTTGCCAATAAGTACAGATGTGCGCAAAACGAAAACAGATACTTTTACAAACGTAAAATGCTGACCGCCAAAACAGCCAAAAAGTAAGTGCGCATTTTGTGCAAAAAATGCACATTGCTAAAATATCTGCCACAGATGTAAAATAAAAGTACAAAAAATCAACCACAAACATAAAAAGAATGGGATGGAGAGAAGAATGAAAGCACTTTCAACCAGTGAAGAGCAGGTCATGGCGGCGCTGTGGGCCTGCGGCAAACCGGCCACTCGGCGGCAGATCGCGGCCAAACTGCCGCCGGACTGTGTGTGGGCGGATTCCACACTGCTCAACTTCCTGCTGCGGCTGGAAGCCAAGGGTTATGTACGGCCCGAAAAGGAGGGCAACAAAAATATTTATACCCCGCTGGTGCGCCGTGTGACCTATTGCGGGGCAGTCAGTGCGGCACACCTGCAAACTCTGTATGGCGGGGATCTGCGCAGCATGGTGGCGGCGTTATCGGATACCGGACGCATCACCAATGCTGAGATGGAGCGTCTGGCCCGCTGGCTGGACACCCGCGTGGCTGAAAGCCCGGAATACGATTACGATTGACCCCCAAAAAGGAAAACTGCCCCCTTGCTTTTATAGGGCGGTGCAGTACAATACAGACAGATGCTTGACTTGTAACAGAATGAGAGGGAAAGTAAGACATGACAAAATTGGATGACCTTGCTTTGCATATGATTACATATTACGCGGCGGATCCTGCCCGCATCCAGCACTTTATCAAGGTGCACAGCTTTGCTGCGCTGATTACCCGGCAGGAGGGGATGGATGCCGCAACGCTGGAAATTCTGGAAGCCGCTGCCTATGTGCATGATATCGGAATCAAACCGGCAGAGCAGACCTATGGCAGCTCCGCGGGCAAATATCAGGAAGAGCTCGGCCCCGCCCCGGCCCCGCGCCATGATGTTGGAATGCGGCTTTACCCCGGCGCAGGCCGACCGCGTTGCTTATCTGGTGGGGCACCACCATACGTATACCAATATCAACGGCATGGACTATCAGATTTTAGTGGAAGCGGATTTCCTGGTCAATCTGTATGAGGATTCTGTACCCAAAGCAGCGGCGCAGAACGCGTTGGATAAAATTTTTTCAAAACGCAGACAGGCAAAACAATCTGCAAAGAAATGTTTGTGCTGTAAACGATACTACGATAAATTTTCTGCCCGCAACCGGCGGTTGACACATTTCCAACAGTCAGGTTCTTTTTTGCAACGGCACCAGCTGGTACGATAAAGCCACCGAAACAAAACCCCACAACACAAGAGAGGACATTGACCATGATCTTTGCAGACAAATTGATCGCCCTGCGCAAAAAGGCAGGATATTCCCAGGAAGAACTTGCCCAACAGCTGAACGTGACCCGGCAGTCGGTCTCCAAATGGGAGGGTGCACAGTCGGTGCCGGACATTGAAAAGATATTGCAGATCAGCAAACTGTTTGGCGTTACCACAGATTACCTGTTAAAAGACGAGATGGGCGAACCGGAATATGCCGAAAGTGAGCCCACCGCCCTGCGCCGTGTAACGCTGGAGCAGGCTAACGCTGCCCTGGCCCAGGCAAAGGTCAACGCTCCCTACATGGCGTGGGGAACCGCGCTCTGTGTTGCTTCACCTGTTATGCTGCTGCTTTTGGGCGAAATCTGCCAGCATTCCCAGTTTGGCCTGAACGAGAAGGTGGCGACCGGTATTGGCCTGTGCGTTCTGCTGGTAATGGTATGCGTGGCTGTGGTGCTGTTTATGCTGTGCGGCACGAAGAACCGGGACTTTGATTTTTTGGAAAAGGAACCCTTTGAAACAGAATACGGCGTGACCGGCATGGTGCGGGAACGCCAGGCGGCGTACCGTCCCACCTATGATAAATTGAACCTGACCGGCACCGTGCTGTGCATTCTGTCCGCTATTCCGCTGTTTGTGGCCATGATGGTGAACAGCGGAATCGTGATGAATGCGGCGGTTTGTGTTCTGCTGGTGTTGGTTGCCTGCGGCGTTTTTGCCTTTGTGCTGGGCGGGACCTATTACGGCGCAACGGAAAAGCTGCTGGAAGAAGGGGACTACACCCGCCACAGCAAAGCCACCCGTGAGCTGCGTACCGCCATCAGTGTGGCGTACTGGCTGGTGGTCACGGCGGCATTCCTGCTGTACACCTTTGGCCCCAGGGGCAACGGCCAGCCCCAAGACAGCTGGTTCATCTGGGCCATCGGCGGCATTCTGTATGCGGCCCTAGTGCTGGTGGTGAAAATGGCGCTGAGAAAGCAAAATAATAAATAATAATGAATAAAGAATAATGTTGGTGGACCGCCGTGCGGTGGCACGGCTCAAAAAAGGGCGCTACTTTCCTACAGCAAAGTGCCAATGAAGGAAAGTAACGCCTTATTTTAATGTGCGCGCGTGGCGCGCACACCGCCATTATTCTTTAGGCAATACCGCATAATTCTAAGTGCCGATACGGCGAGCGAGGTGCGGCAGCTGCTAAGCCAAAAGCGCAGATAATACTGGATGCTGCAAAGGTGAGCGCCGCCAGTGGCGGAAACAGCGAACCGAAGCAGGGGCAGCGGTCGCAGAGTGCGAGGGGCTTTTGCCCCCCGAAGCACGATGCGGGTACCGCAACCCGACATTATCGAGCATTTTGGCAACGCAGATGCCGTGCCGCAGCTGCCGGAGCGGTGCAAGCCGCAAGGCGGGAATTGTGCGGTGTTGCCTTTATTATTTATTCATTATTCATTCTGATGCTGCGCATCAGCCCTGCATCTGCACAATATCCCGGATCGCCTTTCCCGTCGGGGGGTGCCGGCAAGGCCGCCGATGCCGGTTTCGCGCAGGTCATTGCTCATGGCAGCGCCAACTTCGGCCATCGCGTCGATCACCTCGTCCGCGGGGATATGCCCTACCACGCCGGCCAGCGCCATGTCCGCGCAGGAGACTGCGTTCATGGCCCCGATCACATTGCGCTTGATGCAGGGAATTTCCACCAGCCCGGCCACGGGGTCACACACAAGGCCCTCCAGGTTGGTCAGCGCCATGGCAAAGGCTTCGGCGCATTGTTCGGCGGTGCCGCCGCGCAGCTCCACCAGGGCGGCAGGCTGCCATGGCGCTGGCAGCGCCGACCTCGGCCTGGCAGCCGCCCTCGGCGCCGGCCAGCGTGGCGCGTGCGGCCACAACCTGCCCAAACCCGGCGGAGACATACAGCGCGCGGCAGATGGCTTCCTCGTTATAGCTGCCGCTGCGCCACAAGGGCAGCAGCACCGCGGGCAGAACGCCGCAGCTGCCCGCCGTGGGCGCGGCGACAATTCGTTTCATGCAGGCGTTGCATTCGGCGGTTTTCAGGGCTTCGGCCATCACCTGGGCCAGATAGCCGCCAGTCAACAGCTGGCCGCGGGCTTCGGCTTCGGCCACTTTGGCAGCATCGCCGCCCGCAAAGCCGCTGGCGGAACGATCCGCGCCACAGTAGTTATCGCTGGTTTGCACCATCACCTGCCACAGGTGGTGCATTTCGGCCAGGGACTGGGGGCGGGTCAGCCCGCTTTCCAGCAGGTCACTCTGCAAAATAACGTCCCACAGGGGCTGGTTGTTCTGGCGGCTGACGTTCAGCATTGCTTTAACGGAAGAATATGCCATAATCACGCGCCCTCCTTTGTTTCGGTCTGCTGCGCAAGGTTCAGACCGGTCACTTTCACAATGCCCTGCAAGCCGCGCAGTTCGGCAATTAAGGCGTCCGGCAGGGGCTGGTCACATTCCAGCACCATTACGGCATAGCCCCCCGGCGGTGGAACGGTACAGCTGCATGGTGGCAATGTTGATGCCCCGCTGCGCCAATGCGGTGGTCACTTCGGCCACATGGCCGGGGGTATCCTGATTGTGAACGATCAGGGTGTTGTGGTCGCCGCCAAAGTTGGTGGTAATGCCGTCGATCTGGCAGATGCTGATGCGCCCGCCGCCGATGGAAGCACCCATTACTTCCAGCTTGCGGCCGCTCACCCCTTCCAGCCGCAGCAGGGCGGTGTTGGGGTGGGCACCGCGCAGCACCACGGTGCCGATGGTATAATCCAGCCCGGCCTGCTGCGCCAGGGAAAAGCTGTCCGGGATGCGTTCATCGTCTGGCAGCATGCCCAGCAGCCCGGCCACCAGCGCACGGTCGGTACCGTGGCCGCGGCCTGTGGCGGCAAAGCTGCCATGCAGCAGGATCTCGGCGGTTTTTGGGGCTTCGCCCAACAGGTTGCGCGCTGTAAGCCCAATGCGCACCGCGCCAGCCGTGTGGCTGCTGGAAGGGCCTGTCATCACGGGGCCCAGCACATCAAATAAGCGCATGACGTTATCCCTTCCTAGAGTGTACCTGAAAAGTCGAAAATCTGGCTTATTTCTTTGCTTTCAGATACACCTTATAAAAAACCGGGCTGCGCGCCGCGGTTTTGGCCTGATAGTTAAAAAAGGCGCGGCCAAAAAACAGGTCGCGCCTCATTGCAAAAACAGTATAGCATATCGCGCAGGTGTTTGCAAGTGGGGGACAGCACGGAAGAAATGCCCAAAAACTTTAGAAACTTTTGGGCGGCTTAACAGCAAAGTGGAATTTTCACAATAAAGCGGATACAAAAGCCCAAAGACGGCAGGGTAAAACGATGTTATAATTATAACAAAGGCATGGAACGGGCTGCGTACAGCGCGTGCCCAAGAGCAAACCATGCACAGAAAACGGAGGTAATACCATTATGGCTGACCGCATTGTTTTGAATACTATCTCTTACCATGGCCATGGTGCAATCGAGAACATTGTTCCCGAACTGACCGCCCGCGGCTATAAAAAAGGCTTTTGTCTGCTCTGACCCCGACCTGATCAAGTTCGGCGTTACCGGCAAGATCACTGCCCTGCTGGATGCAGCCAGCTTCCCCTATGCTGTTTACAGCGAAATCAAGCCCAACCCCACCATCCAGAACGTGCAGGACGGCGTTGCTGCTTTCAAGGCAGCTGAGGCGGACTGCATCGTGACCATCGGCGGCGGTTCTTCCATGGATACCGCAAAAGCCATCGGCATCATCATCAACAACCCCGAATTTGCGGATGTCCGCAGCCTGGAAGGCGTTGCCCCCACCAAAAAGCACGCTGTGTTTACCATTGCCGTACCCACCACCGCCGGTACCGCTGCCGAAGTTACCATCAATTATGTCATCACCGATGTAGAGAAGAAGCGCAAGTTCGTCTGCGTGGATACCAACGATATTCCTGAAATCGCTGTGGTTGACCCCGATATGATGTCCAGCATGCCCAAGGGTCTGACCGCCGCCACCGGTATGGACGCACTGACCCATGCCATTGAAGGCTACATCACCAAGGGCCATTGCACCATCTCTGATATGTTCCACCTGGAAGCCATCAAGCTGATCTCCGAGAATCTGCGCGGCGCTGTGCAGAACACCCCGGAAGGGCGCGAAGGCATGGCTCTGGGTCAGTACATTGCCGGCATGGGTTTCTCCAATGTTGGCCTGGGCATTGTCCACAGCATGGCACACGGTTTGTCTGCTCTGTACGACACCCCGCATGGCGTTGCCTGCGCCATCATCCTGCCCACCGGCCTGGAATACAACAAGAGTGTTGCAGGCGAGCGTTACCGCGCAGTCGGCAAGGCTATGGGCGTGACCGGCATTGACGAGATGAATGATGCCGAAGCCGCTGATGCAACCATCGCAGCCGTCAAGCAGCTGAGCGCCGATGTTGGCATCCCCGCAAACCTGCATGGCATCCTGAAGGAAGAGGACATCCAGTTCCTGGCAGAGTCCGCTTTTGCCGATGCTTGCTGCCCCGGCAACCCGCGTGATACCAGCGTTGAGGAGATCAAGGAACTGTACAAGGGCCTGCTGTGATCTTTCGATGAACTGAATCCATAATTACCGCCCCGCATGCTGTCCACTGCTGCATGCGGGGTGGCTTTTCGTGGCAGAAATATTGAGGGATGCTGCGATTTTAATGTTTCATTGACGAAAGCAGCGTGACATGCTATAGTATAACTAACCAAACAAGAACCATGCAGCGGCCAAACAACAAATGAAAGGCAGGGAAGATCGTGAGCCAATTTTGGAATCAGCTGAAAGACCGGGTGCAGGCAAGGGGGAGCGCAGGCCAACAGCACCATTGGCATTATTGGCGGAGCAGATGGCCCAACGGCGGTATTTGTCAGCACGAAGCCCGACAGCTGGCTGGGCACCCTGCTGGGGCTTCTGCCGTGGGGACGGGAATAATTTCCGCGGGCCTGCTGCTGGGCTGGTGCCATAAGGATAAAAAGCGTCTGCTGCTGCCGATGATCCTTTCTACCGTTGGCTGCGCCGTTGGGGCGGAGCAGGCTGCTGTTCAAGCAGCGGCAGTGTGGCAGGCGGCCAGGCATATGCCGGAGATCCCCATGCCCGGTGCCATGCTGCGCACAGCGGCGGCCAACGCGTTCAGCACCGGGCTGTGGTTCAGCGCGGCCACGCTGGTATGGTCTCTGGCGGTGCTGTTCCGCCGCCGCGCATCCTGAACTGCATCCTTGTGCCGCACCGTATAATAAAAGCCGGAGTATACCCGCAAAACACTTGTGGAAACACTCCGGCTATTTTTTTTGAAAAAGAAGTTAGTTACAACTAACAGGTGCAACGGTTTTAACGGGGCTGCTCATCCCCTTTACGTTAACAAGCCTTGGAATCCTTTGTGGATTCCAAGGCTTGTTAACGTAAAATCTGGCTGTGTTTGTAGAAATAGACGATATTTTCGACTTTTCAGATACACCCTAGATAGGGGTATTATTGAGGTAAATGTTGGGGTAGAGGTGCGTTTAGATAAACCAAAAACCCGCACATCTTACGCAGATACGCGGGTTTTTTGTTGGCGGAGTAAGAGATTTGAACTCTCGCGGCCCTTTCGGACCCTACGCCCTTAGCAGGGGCGCCTCTTCGACCTCTTGAGTATTACTCCACAAGTCAAAGTGATAAACTATTCACTTGTTCATACAAAATGGCGGAGAGGATGGGATTCGAACCCATGGTCCGCTCTCGCGAATCGCTGGTTTTCAAGACCAGTTCCTTAAACCACTCGGACACCTCTCCACAGTGGCCACCACCAAGGTGCGATAGTTATATTACCATAAGCCCTGCAGAATGTCAAGCATGAAAATGAAAAAACAGCAAAAGAAATTGCAAAAATTAAAAAGAAAAAAAGAAAATACAATAAAATCACGCCAAATCGTCCAACACTTGGCGCGCGGCACGCACGGACGCTGTATCCGTCTGCTGGATATGCCACTCGTCCAAACCGGGCAACCCCATGGGAACGCCCTCGCGGCGGAACACCATCCGGCTTTCCAGTTCCACTTTCCCACTCATGTGGTAAGCCCTTGCGCCCGGCAGGGCAGCCGAAAGCTGCCGGATCACCCCAGCGTTTACCCCGGCACCGATCAGTACTTCCGGACCATTGGTGCGGTCACGCTCTGCCAACAGGCTGCACAGAACGTCAACACCCTGCACACAGCTGGCGGCGGCACCGCTGGTCAGCACGGTATCAATTCCAAGGGCGGCGGCGTCGCGGTAGGTTTGCAATGGGTCGGCAGATACATCAATGGCGCGGTGTAGGGTGAGCCCAGCACCATTGGCGGCCTTTGCCAGCCGTGCGATTGCGGTGCAATCCAGCGTGCCGTCCGGGTTCAGGCAGCCAATCACAAAACCGTTAGCCCCGGCACTGCGCAGCTCGGTGATCTGCGCGCACATCATCTCAATCTCTTCCGGCATATACAGAAAGTCCCCTGCACGCGGGCGCATCAGGCAGCGCACGGCAACATCGCTTTCGTGTCGGATCTGACGCAGCAGCTCGGTATAAGGGGTCAGCCCACCGGCCAGCAGTGCACTGCACAGTTCCAGACGGTCCGCCCCGCCAGCAATGGCAGCGCGCGCCGATGCAAGGCTATCCACACAAACTTCCAGCAGCATAATGACCCTCCAAAACGATTTTTCTTACTTAAGGCAACACCGCACAATTCCCGCCTTGCGGCTTAAGCACCGCTCCGGCAGCTGCGGCACGGCATCTGCGTTGCCAAAATGCTCGATAATGTCGGGTTGCGGTACCCGCATCGTGCTTCGGGGGCAAAAGCCCCTCGCACTCTGCGACCGCTGCCCCTGCTTCGGTTCGCTGTTTCCGCCACTGGCGGCGCTCACCTTTGCAGCATCCAGTATTATCTGCGCTTTTGGCTTAGCAGCTGCCGCACCTCGCTCGCCGTATCGGCACTTAGAATTATGCGGTATTGCCTTAATATAAGAGTAACACATTTCGGACGGGGTTACAATGCCTTTGCGCTACCAAAGAGCGCCGACAAAATTTAAGCGGCATGCCCACCGCGCATAACGCGCAGGGGTGGGGTGCTGCTTTGTGGGTGTGGCTGCGGGGCAATGGTTACGCTCCGCTTTTGCGTATTGGTATTGCGCAGGGCAATGTGTACCCCAGCAACTGCGTTAAAGGTGAAGCACAGCACGGCCCCAATGGCGAGGGCTGGCAGAAGGGAAAGCTGACCTTCTGCCACTGCGCAGACGACCATCAGCCCGCCAAAACCGATTGAATACAAAAGGACATTGCAGATAAGCTCGGTAAGTAGATTCATTTTCATAATTATGACCTCCGGGATCGTGCCGCAAATTAAAAAACAGTTGCGAAAAATGCAATAAAAAGTACAACGACAAATGCATAAGAACAACTTGAAGTTGTTTTATGAATCTAGAATAGTACAACTAACGGTTGTTGTCAAGGGGTGCAAAACAACTTTTTCTAGAATATTTTTTCACGGAATCTCTTTACAAATACTACCTTGGGTTGTATAATGAAACCATAAAACTTGGCGAATGCCGCGGCTTGGGCTGGTGCATGGGTGCATCGCTTGACTGCTGCTTTATGTACAGCGCGGCAACCACAGTGAAAGTAGGAAAAACCATGTTTTCAGAACGACTGAGAGAAGCCCGTAAGGCGAAACATTATAGCCAGGCAGAAGTTTCGCGCCTGCTAGGCGTTACCCAACAGGCTGTTGGCAAGTGGGAGACTGGGCGCTCCACCCCGGACCCACAGACGGTTGCCCGGCTGGCAGAAATTTTAGATACTACCGCAGACATGCTGCTTGGCCTGCAAAGCAACGCAGACGCGCACGGCGCCGTTGGGCAGCGTGCGTTCAGCCAGTATACCCAGTGCCCAATTCCTGTTGTGGGGACGGTGCGCGCAGGGTACGATGCCCTTGCTTTTGAGGAAGATTACGGCACAGAATACGCCAGCGTAAAGGACCCGCAGAATTATTTCTATCTTGTGGTTAAAGGCGACAGTATGGAACCGCGCATTTCGGATGGCGATCTGGCCCTTATTCACCGCCAGAATACGCTGGATAACGGTGACCTTGGCGTTATGGTGTATGGTGATGGCAACGGTACCCTGAAAAAATACATCCAGCGCGGCAACGCTGTTGTGCTGCATCCTTTCAACCCGGATTATGAGGATTTGATCATCCGCGGGGAAGAATTGGACCATTTGTACATTGCCGGTAAGGTTGTGGAGACCAAAGCCAAGTGGTAAAAAACCGCAGCGCGTTCCCGCGGTAATGCGGATGAGGCCAGCAGATAACTGAATAAAATTTTTTCCTACACGCCGTCTGCAAAACAACGCTTATGCGGCGGCGTGTATTTTTATACCATTTTTTAGGGCACGTTATAAAACCGTGCTGGCTAGTAAGAGGAGAACGAACCATGCAGCTGGAAGATAAACTTGCGATTTTGGCGGATAGCGCCAAGTATGATGTGGCATGTACTTCCAGCGGTGTGGACCGCGCCGGGGTACACGGCAAGTTGGGGTGCAGCGTGGCGGCGGGCATCTGCCACAGCTTTACGCCGGATGGGCGGTGTATTTCGCTGCTGAAAGTGCTGTATTCCAACGCCTGCTGTTATGATTGCGGTTATTGTGTCAACCGCCGCTCCAACGATGTACCCCGTGCGACCTTTACCCCGCGGGAGCTTGCAGAACTGACAATCGGCTTTTATAAGCGTAATTACATTGAAGGGCTTTTCCTTTCCAGTGCGGTCATCGGTACGCCGGATTATACGATGGAACGCATGATCGAGGCGCTGCGCATTCTGCGGCAAGAATATCATTTCAACGGCTATATCCACGCCAAAACCATCCCCGGCGCGGACGCGGAATTGGTGCGGCGTATCGGTCTTTTTGGCGGACCGGCTTTCGGTCAATATTGAACTGCCCAGCGAAGCCAGCCTTTCCTTGCTGGCTCCCGATAAAAAGAAGCAGGCGATTTTGAAGCCGATGGGCCAGATCGCTGTACAGAGTGCGCAGAGCAAAAAAAAGGAGCTGGTGCTGTACCGCCACGCCCCGGCGTTCGCACCGGCAGGGCAGAGCACCGATGATTATTGAGCGACGCCGGAAAGCGACCGCCACATTATGGGATTGGCGGAATCTTTATATAAAAAATACTCGCTCAAGCGCGTGTTCTTTTCGGCGTATCTTCCGGTTAACAGTGATTCCCGCCTGCCTGCGCTGGATGTGCGCCCGCCGCTTTTGCGGGAACACCGGCTGTACCAGGCGGACTGGCTTTTGCGGTACTATGATTTTTTTCGGCTTGGGAACTGCTGACAGAGGAAGAGCCGAACTTTGACCCTTATCTGGACCCCAAATGTACCTGGGCAGTGCGCCACCCGGAATTTTTCCCCGTGGAGATCAACACTGCGCCCAAAGGCGGCCCTGCTGCGTATTCCGGGTATCGGGCCCAAAAGTGCATTGCGGATTTTGTCCGCCCGCCGCCAGCAGCACCTTGGAATGGCGGAACTCAAGCGGATGGGGGTTGTGCTGAAACGTGCCCAGTACTTTATTACCTGCAACGGCCGCGCCGCAGCCCACGGAACCCGGCAGGAAATCGCCGCGGCGCTGCTGGACCCCAAGGCATTTGCCGTGGGTACGCAGCAGCTTTCGCTGGATGACTTTACCCCGAAGGTTCTGCCGGATGCAGCGCCCGCTGTGCAGAAACTGGCCGCGGCGGGGATGCCCGCCCGCCAGGCAGCCTATGAGGTAAAACAGGAGGCTTTGCAATGTCTTACCCGGCGCATGTGACCGACACGGTGTACCGCTATGATGGAACCTTCCAGGGCTTTTTGTGCTGCATTTTTGAAAGCTATTCCCGCAAAGAGATCCCTGCCGCCGTCTGCGCACCTGACCGCGGGCAGATCAGCTTTTATGATTCGTGCGAGATCGTAACAGACCCTGCCCGCGCCCAGCGCGTTGCAAGAGGTTTGGAGCGGCTCGGACCGACGGTAAAGGAACGCATAACAACAGGATTTTTATCGGATGACCCGGAACATGAACTGATCCTGCTGCGCTTTGCGCGTATCTGCTTTGAAAAAGGCCCCGCTGCCGCGCGTGCAACAGGGAACCCGGATATCTGTGCGGCATTTGACCTGGAACGGGCGGTCAATAATGAAGCCTGCAAGTATATTGAGTTCATCCGCTTTGAACAGCGTGATATGATGCTTGGCACGGTGATCCACCCCAAAAACAGGATTCTGCCGCTGCTGCGCGGGCACTTTTGCAGTCGGTTACCGGATGAAGACTTTATGATTTTTGATGCGACCCACGGCATCGCCATGCTGCGCAGGGACCGCAAAGTGCAGTATATGGTCATGGAGCATTATGATAAAAACACCGGGCAGGAGGAACTGGACTGGCAAAAGCTGTGGAAACGCTTTTTTGATGCCGTTACCATTGAACAGCGCCGCAATGAACGTTGCCAGATGACCCACGCTCCCAAGCGCTATTGGAAAGATATGTGCGAAATGGCGCTGCTGGGCCGGGGAACCGCTGGTAAGGCGGAGCAAAATGCGGAAGCAGCCCGATAAAAACAGCGGCTTTACCCCCTGTGCAGACATAAAAATTTGTGGTATACTAATATTTATATATTATTTGTATGCGTGTGTAAGATCACGGGCCGGAAGCAGGCAGGAAATTTGCCCTGCGGCAGACGGTAAAACAGAAAAGATAGGGGAGTTTCTGCATGATGGAAGAATTGCTGCATATTCTTGAAAAAATGCCCGCCTGCCGGTGGAAGATATCGCCGCTATGATGGGCAAAACGCCTGCCCAGGTTGCCACTATGATGGATGAGGCGGTTGCCAAGGGGTATATCCGCGGTTTTGAAGCCATGATCGACTGGGAACAGGCTGGTATCAATGTGGTGGAAGCAGTGATCGAACTGCACGTTTCCCCGCGCAAGAGCCGCGGTTTTGACGAGATCGCATCGGTGATCGCCCGCTTTGACGAGGTGGACAGCGTGATGCTGATGAGCGGCAGCTATGATCTGCAGGTCGTCATCAAGGGCCACAGCTTCCAGGAAATTGCCCTGTTTGTGGCAAAGCGCCTTTCTCCGCTGGACGATGTACTTTCCACGGCAACCAGCTTTGTGCTACGCCCGTATAAGCGCGGCGGCAAGCTGTACCCTGAACGAAGAAGCCGACGAAAGAGAGTGTACCGTACTGTGATGAATTACGATGAACTGCTTGCGCCGGCTGCGAAATCCATGCGGCCTTCGGGGATTCGCAAGTTTTTTGATTTGGCCGCCGAAATGCCGCACTGCATTAGCCTTGGCGTGGGCGAACCGGATTTCAAGACGCCGTGGACCATCCGGGATGCGGGCATCCGTAGCCTGGAACAGGGCCGTACGCGCTATACCGCCAATGCGGGTATCAAAGAGCTGCGCGCCGAAATTTGCCGCTACTTGGCCCGCCGCATGGAGCTGAACTACCAGCCCAGCGAGGTGCTTGTTACCGTGGGCGGCAGCGAGGCCATTGACCTGACCATCCGTGCACTGGTCAAACCGGGGGATGAAGTCATCATCCCGGAGCCTTGTTTTGTCTGTTATGAACCGATCACTTCGTTGACCGGCGGCGTGCCGGTGCACATTGCCACCAAAGTGGAGGATGATTTCCGCCTGCGGGCGGACCAGCTGCGCGCCGCCATTACGCCGCGTACCAAACTGTTGATCCTGCCGTATCCCAACAACCCCACCGGCGGCGTGATGGATGCGGCAGATCTGGAAGCCATTGCGGAGGTGCTGCGCGGTACCAATATTATGGTGCTTTCGGATGAGATTTATGCGGAGCTGACCTATGGGTTGGACCGCCACATCAGCATTGCCACACTGCCGGACATGAAAGAACGCACCATCGTAGTGAACGGCTTCTCAAAAGCGTATGCCATGACAGGCTGGCGCCTGGGATATGCGGTTGGTCCGGAACCGGTGATCAAGGTAATGACCAAAATTCACCAGAGCTGCATTATGTCGGCCCCCACCACCAGCCAGTATGCAGCTATCGCAGCGCTACATTCCTGCGATGATTCTATTGAGATGATGCGCGATGAATATAACCGCCGCCGCCGCTATGTGGTAAAGGCGCTGAACGATATGGGCCTGACCTGCTTTGAGCCGCGCGGGGCGTTTTATGTGTTCCCCTGCATTCGTTGCAGCGGGCTGACCAGCCAGGAATTTTGCGAAATGCTGTTGAAAGAGCAGGAGGTTGCCATTATCCCCGGTGATTTTTGGCGCCAGTGGGGAAGGCTATGCGCGCATCAGCTATGCCTACAGCGTGGAACACCTGAAACTGCCATGCGCCGCATCCGCACTTTCCTGAAAGACCACGGCTGGCTGGCAGAATAAACGGCAAAAACAGGAGCTGAACAGGATATGGTATATCAAAAACAATTGGTCGTGGTGTTGGCGCCTGCCAAGCTGAACCTTTCGCTAGATGTGGCTGGACTGCTGCCAAACGGCTACCATGACCTTGACATGGTTATGCAGACCATTGACCTGTATGAACGCATCACCCTGCGCCGCAGTGCAGACCTGACCCTGCGCCTGCCGGGCAGCTTTGTTCCGCCCAACGATAAAAATACAGCGTACAAAGCGGCTGTGGCGTTTTTCCATTATACCGGGCTGCTGGCCGGGGTGGATATCACAATCCAGAAGCATGTGCCGGTGCGGGCTGGTATGGCGGGCGGCAGTGCGGATGCTGCCGGTGTGCTGGTTGGCCTGAATGAGCTGTACAACGCGCAGCTTTCAATGAGCGAGCTGTGTGCCATCGGTGCGGGCATTGGCGCGGATGTACCCTTTGCCCTGATGGGCGGAACCTGCCGGGTAAAGGGCGTGGGCGATTTGATTAAGCCGCTGCCGCCCTGCCCGGACTGCTGGTTTGTGGTGGTTATGCCCAGCGTTGGCATCTCCACACCGGAGGCGTTCAAGCGCTATGATATCATGGGAAGCCCGGTTCACCCGGACTGTGAGCGCCAGGAACAGGCCATCCGCGAAAAACGATCTGGCTGCTATGTGCACCGCTGCAGGCAATGCGTTGGAACATTGCAGCGGCGCGGTGGAAACAGCCGCTATCTGTAAGCAGCTGAATGCTCAAGGCGCAGTAACCAGCCTGATGACTGGTTCCGGCGCGGCGGTGTTTGGTGTGTTTGATGATGGGCAAAAGGCGAAACAGGCCCAACAGGCATTGCAGGCCGGGTATGACCAGGTTTATCTGGCCCGCCCGGTGCGCGGCGGTGCGCGCGTTTTGCCGCGCCCTGCCAAAAAGGACCACACACCCAGGCGGGAAAAATAGGCCTGCTGGTTGCAGGTCTGCAGCATGTGATCTGCCAATAGCTTTTTGTGTCTTTGATTTTATGCCTTTTATGGTTTATAAAAACTATAGGCAATACCGCATAATTCTAAGTGCCGATACGGCGAGCGCGGTGCGGCAGCTGCTAGGCCAAAAGCGCAGATAATACTGGATGCTGCAAAGGGTAGCGCCGCCAGTGGCGGAAACAGCGAACCGAAGCAGGGGCAGCGGTCGCAGAGTGCGAGGGGCTTTTGCCCCCGAAGCACGATGCGGGTACCGCAACCCGACATTATCGAGCATTTTGGCAACGCAGATGCCGTGCCGCAGCCGCCGGAGCGGTGCTTAAGCCGTCAGGCGGGAATTGTGCGGTGTTGCCTATATAGACAAAGAAAGTATAGTGGTGCAGAAAAATGCATGGGCACATCACATAAAGAGTAGATAACGTAAAATAATTGAATAACAGCTTTCCTTTGGCCCCATACTGCTTGTAACATCAAGCCGTCAAGGGCAAGGCACGGCGCAGGGAACTGCGCAGCGTGCAGACAAAAGCATTGCCGGCCACCGGGCGTTTGTTGCCGGGCCGGCTTTTTGCTTTTGCAGCAAAAGGGGGAAACGCTGATGAAAAACTGCTGCAAAATTACCATCTGCCGGGGCTAGCCCGCTAAGGATTCGCAAAATTCTGAATGGGGCTGTGCCTGCGGCCTGCTGCTGACCATTGTACTTACTGCAGCGGCTGTGCGGTATCAAACTGTGTGTGCCCGTGTGTGCGGGGATACGCTGCGGCTGCACATTTTAGCCAACAGTGATACAGTGGAGGATCAGCTGCTGAAATTGCAGGTGCGGGATGCTGTTTTGGAACAGGTGACAGCCGCAACGCAGTATGCCGAAACCAAGCAGCAGGCGGTGCAGACCCTGCGCACAGCCATGCCGGACCTGCAGCGCACAGCCCAACGGACGCTGCGCCATGCGGGCAGCAGCCAACAGGTACAGTGCAGGCTGGAAGAAATCCCGTTTGCAGCCCGCCGCTATTCCGGCTTCTGGCTGCCGGCGGGTACTTACACGGCGCTGCGGATCGAACTGGGCAGCGCCCAGGGGCACAACTGGTTCTGTGTGCTGTACCCGGCGCTCTGCGTGGGCAGCAGCGAAGCCAGGTATGCGGATACGGAAGAAAACGCGCTGGTGTTTGGCGGCTATCAGGTGCGGTTTGCTCTGTTGGATACCGCCCGCAGCGTGTGGCAGAAAATAACGGATTGACAAAATGGCGGCAGGGCGTGCAAGAAGAAGCTCTGCAAAAGAAAGAGGAACACCATGCTGACCTTAATCCTTGGCCCTTCGGGCAGCGGAAAATCGGTGCGCCTGCGGGAAGAACTGCGCCAGCGTGCGCGCAGCCGGCAGCGCAGCATCCTGATTGTGCCGGAGCAGTTTACATCTTCGACCGAAGGTGCGCTTTACCACGCACTGGGGGATGAACTTTCTGCCTATGTGGAGAGCTATTCCTTTACCTCGCTGGCCGAAACCCTGCTGCGCCGCTATGGCGGTGCGGCGGTGCCCACGCTGAGCGAGGCCGGACGCGCCGTGCTGGTGCGCCGCGCTATGGATGAAATGATGGACAAGGTGGTGTATTACAGCCGCCAGCGCCGCAGCGCTGCGTTCTGCCAGAAGGCGGCGGAAACCATCAGCGAGCTGAAAAGCGCGGGCATCCGCCCGGAGACCCTGGCGGATTATGCCAACGCCCCCGGTGCGGACAAAGATAAGCTGGGGGAACTGGCCCTGATTTTTGGAACCTATGAAACCCTGCTGGCCCAAACGGCCATGGACCCCGGCGACCGCGTGGAGCTGGCGGCCAAAAGCCTGGACCAGGCTTTTTTTGCGGGCCGTACGGTGTACATTGATGAATTTGATACATTCAACCACTCCAAGCGCGCCATGCTGGCGGCCATGCTGCCGGTTGCCGATGTAACGGTAAGCCTGTGCTGTGACCAGGCTCCGGACCAGGCGGACGATGGCGTGTTCAGCGGTGCGCGGCGGGTGGCCAATACCTTGAAATCCATGGCGGCCAGTGCGGGGGGTGCCCTGTAAAGAAATCCGCCTGACCCAGGATATGCGCCACAAAGATGCCCCCTGTGCTGGCGGAGCTTGGCCTTTTGCTGGCGGATCCGACCTATACGCCGGAGGCAGAGGTGGACCTCGCCGCCCCGGCTATTACCTATTATAAGGCGGACAGCCGCCAGGCGGAGGCCAAGGCCGTGGCGGCAGCCGTCAAAGCGCGTGCCCGTGCGGGTGTGCCGTATAACAAAATGGCGGTGATCTGCCGCACGGTCGACCAGTACCTGTTGCAGATCCGGTATGAATTCCGGCTGCAAAATATCCCGTTGTTCTGTGATGAACCCACAACGCCGGAAAACACCGCCCCGGCCCGTGCGATCCATGCAGCGCTGGATCTGCTGCGCGGCGGTCTGACCACCACGGCGCTGCTGCGCCTGCTGAAAACCGGCTTGGTGGACCTGGACCGGGACAGCCAGTGCGCACTGGAAAACTATGCCTATACCTGGCCGCTGCATGCGCAGGACTGGCGGGAACCCTTTACCCGCAACCCGGAGGGCTACACCGACCGGATGAGCGAGCAGAGCCAGCAGGACCTGCAGCGCGCCGAGGAAGCCCGCAGCTTTTTGGTGCCGCGGGTACAGAAATTTATGGACCGTGCCCGCAATGCGGATACCGCCACCCTGACGGCGCAAATTTACTACTTTTTGCAAAGCCTGGGGCGGAGGAGGCCCCTGCAGAAGCTGACCGATGGCCTGCGTGCATGCGGGAACCTGCCCAACGCGGACGAAGCCCTGCGGGAATGGAATGTGATCACCGAGCTGCTGGACCAGATGGTGCACCTGCTGCCCGCAGGGGAGCCCATCACCCCAGCTGATTATGATGACCTGTTCACCCTGCTGCTGCGCACCACGGATATGGGGCATATTCCGCAAAGCATGGACAGCGTGATCTTTACCACCGCTGGCCGCATGCGCCTGCCCGAAACCGAGGCCGTGTTTGATTGGGCTGGCGGAAGGGGAATTTCCCCAGACACCGGGGGATACCGGCCTTTTTTGAGCCACGCTGACCGCGATACCATGATCGCGCTTGGCGCGGAACTGCCCGACTGCTTTGAAAACCGTGTGATCCGTGAGCAGGTCTGCTTTTATAAGGCACTGACGGTGGCGCAGAAATACCTGTGGCTCAGCTGGCCGGGCGGCGCTGCGGGCCTGCCCGGCACGGCGGCATTGGCCCCGGCGCTGGAATTGCTGCGGGTGCCGCCGGCGGTGGTGCAGCCGGAAGAGCTGGCCGCAACACCCGCCGCTGCGCTTGACCTGCTGGGGGATGTCTGGCAGCAGAACACCCCGCAGCGGGGATCGGTGCAGGCGGCACTGGCGCCGTGGAGGGCAGCGCGCAGGCCGCACCCGGCTATGCCGCCGTGCAGCGCGCCGCCCAGCGCAAGCCCGCCCGCGTGGAGGATGTCAAGGCACTGGAAAGTATTCTTGGCCCCAGTGTGCGCATCAGCCCCACGCGGTTTAAACGGTACATCAGCTGTCCGTTTGCCTATTTTATGCAGTATGTGCTGGGGCGCGCCCGCGCCAGAAAGCCGAACTGGCCCCCCCCAATATCAGCGGTACGCTGACCCACTGGTGTTGGAGCAGGCCCTGCGCCGGGAGGGCAGTGCCTTTGCCAAATTGACCCAGCCGCAGCTGGAACAGCTGGTGGAAAGCCTGGTGCAGGAATACACCGCCGCCAACCTGCCCGGCGCGGGGGTGCGGATGAACTACCTGCTGGGGCGAATCCAGCGCAACCTGGTGGGGCTGCTGGGGTTCATCCAGCGGGATGTGCGGCAGTCCGGCTTTCAGCCCGTGGCGTTTGAGCTGCGCATTGATGACCGCCCGGACAGCGATGACCCGGATGCCCCACGCGTGGACCCCGTTCAGCTGGACGATGGCAGGGGACACACGGTGCGTATTGTGGGTACGGTGGATCGTGTGGATACCATGGAACTGGGCGGCAAAACCTACATCCGTGTGGGTGGACTATAAGACCGGAAGCAAAAAGTTTGACCTGCGGGAAGTGTATTACGGCCTGGACTGCCAGATGCTGCTCTACCTGTTTACCCTGGAACGCAACGGCGGGCATCTGTTCTCGCAGGGCACGGCAGCCGGGGTAGAATACCCAGGGGGCGGATCCCGCGCCGGAAAATATCATTCGACCGGAAACAGATGATGCAGAACCTTTGCAGGCGCAGAATTACCCGCTGGAAGGACTGCTGCTGGATGAGCCGAGCATTTACCATGCCATGGATACCAGGGGCACCGGTGCCTTTGTGCCCCTCAGCTTCAGCGCCAAAACCGGGGAGCCAACGGCACAGTCGGCCAAAGCGCGGCTGGCGGACCGGGAAAAGTTCAACCGCATCCCGGACCACCTGGATGGAATGCTGACCGATATGGCCAAGAACCTGTACAGCGGTGAAATCGACGCGGCCCCGCTGGTGCCCAATGCAGGCAAAAGCCCCTGCCTTTGGTGTGAGTACCGCACCGTCTGCCGTCATGCGGACGGCGAAGGGGAGCGCACACCGCTTAAAACCGGACGACCCGTTTGGCGCAGAGTAAACCGGCGGGGCAGCTGGAACGTCAAGAATTCAGCCTCTTTCGACCAAACACAGCTGAATTCTGTGTTAAAAAGCATTGAATTCGTCTTGTGTTTGTAAAAATTGTCGTTATTTTCTTTGCTTTCAGATATACCTTAAAATGCAAAAACGCCGGATAAGGAGACAACAATGGCGGAAGCAAAAATTCAATTTACCCCGGCGCAGGCCGCGGCCATTCAGGCCCGCGGCGGCAGCCTGTTGGTTTCGGCTGCGGCCGGCTCCGGCAAAACGCGGGTGCTGGTGGAACGTGTGGCGGGGCTGATCACCGACCCGACCATCCGGTGGATGCAGATTCTCTGTTGATCATGACATTTACCAATGCGGCAGCGGCCAAGCTGCGGGCGGATATTACCAAGCGCCTGGCAGCAGAGATTCGCCAGCATCCACAGGATGTGCGCCTGCGCCGCCAGCAGATGCGGCTGCAGCGGGCATCCATCGGCACAGTGGATGCGTTCTGCCTGCATTTTGTGCAGCAGAACTTTTTCGGCTCTGGATGTTCCGCCGGATTTTACCATTGCGGATGACGCTACCCTGGTGCGCCTGCAGCAGGAAACCCTTTCCACCGTGCTGGAACAGGCATATACCGATCCTGACTTCTGTGCCTTTGCGGACCTGTATGACCGCGGCCGGACGGATGATACCACAGGCCGGGCGGTGCAGGAACTGTATCACTTTACCCAGGCGCTGCCACACCCGGCGCAGGCGCTGCAGCGCTTTGTTGAAATGTGGCAGAGCGATGCACCACCGGAAAAGACCCAGTGGGGGCAGGCCGTTCTGCGGGAAACCTCTGCGCGGATCAAGGGCGTATTGCGCCTTTTTGCGCACGGCACAAAAAATTGCAGCGAAGGACCCGGCGGCGGATAAAGCCCTGACAGCCGTACTGATGGATGACGAAGACCGCATGCTGCTGGTGCTGGATCGGCTCGATCACGGCGCGTGGGACACCGTTCCGGAAGCACTGGATAACGCAGATAACTGGCGCAGAGCCGGGCGGGTGCCCGGTGGGATCGCATCCAACATAGCGGCAATGTCGGCCAATATGCTGCGGGACCGCGCCAAAAAACAGATAGCGACCCTGAGAACGGACTTTTTGCTCTGCCCGGCAGCTGACTATCAGGCAGACCGCCGCCGCGCCGCCCCGCTTGTGGCTGCGCTGGTCCGCGCAGTGGAGCAGTACCGCCGCACACTGCTGGAAGCTAAACTGGCAGAAAAAGTGCTGGACTATGCAGACCTGGAGCACATGACGCTGGAACTGCTGCTGACACCGGAGTACGAGCGCACCAGCCTGTGCCGCACCGTCAGCGCGCGGTACTCTGCTGTGCTGGTGGACGAATACCAGGATACCAACGCGCTGCAGGATGCCATCTACTTTGCCCTTGCCGCGCCGGATGCTTCTAACCTATTTTTTGTGGGGGATATCAAGCAGAGCATTTACCGTTTCCGTCAGGCGGACCCTCCGTCTTTGTGGGCAAGCAGACGGCGTGGCAGCCCTACCCGGCCGATGCCCCGGTACCTTACCCGGAACCGGCCACCATTGCGCTGGATGCCAACTTCCGCAGTGCGCCGGATGTAATCCGGGGATCAACTACTTTTTTGAAACGTTTTTCTCCCGGCGGCTCGGCGGCATTGATTACGGCGATGGCCAGCGCCTTGTGGTGGGCAGAAAAGACGAAACCTACCCCGGCCTGTGCGAGCTGGATGTGATCCGCGAAGCCGATACCGCGGCAGATGCCCGCACCATTGCTGCACGCATTGCCCAGATGATGGCGGATGGTTACCCCGTGCGGGACGCCGAACCCGGCAAAACCCGCCCCTGCCAGTATGACGATTTCTGTATTCTGCTGCGCGGCCGTTCGGACTTTGCGCTGTATGAAGCTGCCCTGACCGCGCTGGATATCCCGGTTTATGCCGATGTGGCGGCTGACCTGCTGGACGCCCCTCATGTGCGCCCCTTTGCCGCACTGCTGCGTGTGCTGGATAACCCGGCACAGGATGTGGAGCTTTCCTCTGTGCTGCTCAGCCCGCTGTACCCTTACACGCCGGATGATCTGGTGCAGCTGCGCGCGGCTGTGCGCGGCGGCAGCCTGTATGCGGCGGTGCTGCACGGCAGCGACCCGCGCTTTGCACCGTTTTTGCAGGATATGGAGGTTTACCGCGAGCTGGCCCGTACCCTGACGGTGGGGCAGCTGATCGAAGAGCTGTTTGCCCGCACGGGTTACCTGGCGGCGGTCGGCGCCATGCCGGACGGTGCCCGCTGCCGGGATGACCTGCTGGCATTTGCCGCGTGGGCAGCGAACGCTGGGGCGCGCGGTCTTTCGGCCCTGGTGCGCGCAATGGATGCCGCCAAGGCGGGCAGCGGGGTGCAGGCGCCTTCCATCGGCCAAAGCCGCCCCGGCTGCGTGAGCATTATGACGGTCCACCGCTCCAAAGGGCTGGAATTCCCGGTGGTGTTTGTGGCCAACACCTCCCACAAGTTCAACCAGAGCGATGCCATCTATCCGGTGCTGTATCATAAGGAGCTGGGCATTGGCCTGATGCTGCGCGCGGGCAGCAGTGCCAGCCGCTACAAAACGCTGCCTTATACCGCCGTGGGGCAGACGATCAAACGTGAAACACTCAGCGAGGAAATGCGCATTTTATATGTGGCGCTGACCCGTGCGCAGGATGCGCTGATCATTACGGTACCGCTGAAAAGACCGGAAAGTGAATTGAAAAATCCGGCCATGTTTGCCAGCGCCGAGGCAACGGATGCCGAAGCCATGCTGGGGGCACAGAACTGGGCGCTCTGGCTGCTGACGGCAGCTATGCTGCACCCGGCCAGCGAGGAACTGTGGAAATACAGTGAACTGCTGCCCCATCATATCCCAACGGAAGCGCCGCTGAACATCCGCCTGCTGGACCCGCCCCCGCGGTGCAGGCAGCGGAGCCGGAAGCCCCGGCCCTGCCGGACGATGCCTTGACCGAACGCCTGCTGGAAGCGTTTACATGGCAAAGCCCCAACAAAGCGCTGGAAACCATCCCGGTTAAAGTCAGTGTCAGCGCCGTGACCCACACCAAACAGGAATTGACCCTGCGCCGCCGCCCGGCCTTTTTGCAAAAGTCCGGCATGACCGGGGCGGAACGCGGCACGGCCATCCATGCGTTTTTGCAGAGCGTCCCCTTTGGCCCGCAGCCGCCAGAGCTGGAAGCCGAGGTGCAGCGCCAGCTGGACCTGCACCTGCTGGACCCGGAGCTGGCCAAAGTGCTGGATCTGGAACAGGTACGCCCGTTTTTTGCCAGCGGGGTATGGCAGCGCATTGCCGCTTCCCGCCAGGTCCTGCGGGAAGAACCGTTCATTACCGCGCTGCCGGCCGGAGAAGTCGTCCCCGAAGCGGCGGGGCAGGGGAGAGCGGCCAAGGCCCCGGTGCTGGTGCAGGGCATTGCCGATGTGGTGCTGGTGTTTGACGACCACGCCGAAATTCTGGACTATAAAACCGATAAAAGCCGCAATGCCACCTATTATATTGAGAGCTATGCCGCGCAGCTGCGGCTGTACCGCCGTGCGTTTGCCCTGCGTTTGCCGGTGCCGGTAACAAAGCTGACCATCTACTCGTTCGCCATGCAGGATGAGATCGATATCCCGCTGGAATGTGCTGCCTTTGGAATAGGCGATAAACTTTTGGGCAGATAACGTGATTTTTTTTTCTGCCTGCCCCCCCCTTGACGCACGGGGGTTGGTATGCTATTATAGTAATACCTCTTTTTGCGGGTCTATTTTTTTTGTGCCCATTTTTAGGCACAGGGCCCGCGGGCGCAAAGGGCGGCAACCCTTTGCACAACGAGGGAGGCCTTTGGGCGCAGCGCAAAGCATCAAGCTTTAACTTCGGTGCTGCACCCGTATAAACCGTTAATTGGAGGTGCCGAACGAATGACTGTCAAGATCACCCTGGCCTGCACCGAGTGCAAGCAGCGTAACTACAACAAGGAAAAGAACAAGAAGAACAATCCGGATCGTCTTGAGATGAAGAAGTATTGCCGTTTCTGCAAGAAGCATACTGTTCACCGCGAAACAAAGTAAGTTTGAAGGAGCTTTTAAGATGGCTGATAACAAAGCGGTAAACCAGACCGCCGCCAAGCCGGAAGAAGCTAAAGCCGACAAAAAGGCTAAGGCAAACGACGGCAAAAAGAAGGTTCCCTTCACTGCCAAGGTCAAGAACTTTTTTGGCCGTATCACCAAGTATTTCCGTGATACCAAAAGCGAGCTGAAAAAAGGTTGTGTGGCCCAGCAAGGAAGACACCCGCAACAACACCATTACCGTTATTGTGGTTGTGGTAATCGCGGCTGTTGTGCTGGTGCTGCTGGACATGGCGTTTGGCGGTATCATTCACCTGCTGATCGGCGCGTGAACCGGCTTTTGAGCGGAGGCAACTATGGCTGAACAAGCATATTGGTATGTTGTGCATACCTATTCCGGCTATGAAAACAAAGTCGCAACGGATCTGATGACCATGGTGGAAAACCGCCGCATTCAGGATCTTATCTGCGATGTCAAGGTCCCGACCGAGACTGTGATCGAGGATCAGTTTGATAAAACCGGCAATAAGATCGGCGAAAAAGAAGTTCAGCGCAAGATCTACCCCGGCTATGTCTTTGTCAAAATGGTCATGAACGATAATACCTGGTACATTGTCCGCAACACCCGCGGCTGCACCGGTTTTGTCGGCCCGGCTTCCAAGCCGGAACCCCTCTCGGAGGAGGAAGTCGCCAAGCTCGGCGTTGATAACGGCGTTGCCGCGCCCGAAGTCGATTATGCCGTGGGCGACAATGTCGAGATCACTTCCGGCACAATGGAAGGTTCCATCGGTACGGTGGAAGAGATCAATCTCGACGAACGCAAGGTCCGCATCAAGATCAACATGTTTGGCCGCGAAATCCCGGCAGAACTTGGTCTGCACGAAGTCAAACTTCTGTAAGCGGAACTTAGTGCAAATCGCCTGGCAACAGGCAAGTAATTCCGGTAGAAACTGCGCATGAGCAGTTTTTTATAGAGCGTGCGAGGGTCGCATGCTCGTGGGAGGCCTGCACCGCGGGCCGCAACTCACCACAAATTTTGGAGGTGCAATTTATCATGGCACAGAAAATCACTGGCTACATTAAGCTGCAAATTCCCGCCGGCAAGGCAACTCCGGCTCCCCCTGTTGGTCCTGCTCTGGGCCAGAAGGGCGTTAACATCATGGCGTTCACCAAGGAGTTCAACGAACGTACCAAGGGCCAGATCGGCATGATCATCCCCGTTGTCATCACTGTTTACGCTGACCGTTCCTTCAGCTTCATCACCAAGACCCCGCCGGCTCCGGTCCTGATCAAGAAGGCCGCTGGCATCGACACCGCCTCTGGCGTGCCCAACAAGAACAAGGTTGGCTCCATCACTCTGGCTCAGGCCGAAGAGATTGCCAAGACCAAAATGCCTGACCTGAACGCTGCTTCTCTGGAAGCTGCCGTCAGCATGATCAAGGGCACCTGCCGCAGCATGGGCGTCACCGTCGAGGGCTGATTAAGCTCTTTTGCGTGGGAGGATAAATCCGATAACTACCACAATGGAGGAATAAAGTAATGAATCACGGTAAACATTATGTCGACAGCGCTAAGCTGATCGACCGTACCAAGACCTACGAGCCCCAGGAAGCCCTGGAGCTGTGCTGCAAGACCGCTAAGGCCAAGTTCGACGAGACTGTTGAGCTGCATGTCCGCCTTGGCGTTGACAGCCGCCATGCTGATCAGCAGGTTCGCGGCGCTGTTGTTCTGCCCAACGGCACTGGCAAAAACGTTCGCGTTGTTGCTATCTGCAAGGGCGACGCTGCTAAGGCTGCTGAGAGGCGCCGGTGCTCAGGAAGTTGGCGATGATGATCTGATCGCCAAGATCCAGGGCGGCTACCTGGACTTCGACGTTCTGGTTACCACCCCGGATATGATGGGCCGCGTTGGCCGCTTGGGTAAGATCCTCGGACCTCGTGGTCTGATGCCGAACCCGAAGGCTGGCACCGTTACCCCCGACGTTGGCAAGGCTGTTACCGACGCCAAAGCCGGTAAGATCGAGTACCGCCTGGACAAGCAGAACATCATCCATGTGCCCATCGGCAAGGCCTCTTTCGGCGCCGAGAAGCTGATGACCAACCTGGACACCGTCCTGGAAGCCATTGCTAAGGCTAAGCCGGCTGCTGCCAAGGGCCAGTACTTCAAGAGCGCAACCATCGCCACCACCATGGGTCCCGGCGTTCGCGTTGCCACCAACAAGTATGGTGTATAAGAGAATTTTCTCTTAAAAAATGCTTGACAAACGCACATTCCCGTGCTATTATAATTAAGCTGTTTTTAAGACAGCAGGCGCCCTTTTGGGGCCTAACGGGTTTGACCCACCTGCCGAGAAACGTGCGTTTTGAATTTGCTTCAAAGCCATTTTCCCGGCAACGGGAAAGTGGCTTTTTCTTTTGATAGAGCCGCTTGCCTGTATATCTTACAAACGGAATGAGGTGAAAACAAATGCCCAGTGCAAAGATTCTGGAAGCCAAGAAGGCTTATGTTGCAGAACTGAACACCAAGATCGCTGGTTCTCTGGCTGGCGTTGTCGTTGCTTACAACGGCATCAGCGTTGCTGATGATACCAAGATGCGTAAGGAACTGCGTGAAGCTGGCGTTGAGTACATGGTTGTCAAAAACACCATGCTGCGCCGTGCTGTTGCTGGCACCCAGTACGAAGCTATTGCTGAGTACTTCAAGGGTGATACCGCAATTGCTCTGTCTGCTGAGGACCCGGCTGCTGCTGCCCGCATCCTGTGCAAGGTTGCTGACGCAGACAAGTCCAAGCGCTTCACTGTTAAGGGTGGTTTCTGCGACGGCCAGGTGCTGGATGCCGCTGGCGTCAAGAGCCTGTCCACCATGCCCAACCGCGAAGGCCTGCTCTCTATGCTGGCTGGCTCCCTCAACGGGATCATCGGCGGTCTGGCTGTTGCGATCCAGGGGATCGTCGACAAGCAGGAAGAAACCCCCGCTGCCTGATTTATCTTGCAGCATGAGGAAAGCGGCGTAAACCTCAACAAAACCGCCGCACACAAACAATTATAAAAATTATGGAGGTAACTACCATGGCTTCTGAGAAGATCACTGCCATTGTCGAGTCTGTCAAGACTATGACCGTTCTGGAGCTGAAAGAGCTCGTTGATACCATTTGCGAAGAGTTCGGCGTTTCCGCTGTTGCTGCTGCCGCTCCGGCTGCTGCTGGCGCTGCTGCTCCTGCTGAGGAAGAGAAGACCGAGTTCGATGTCATCCTGGCTGATGTCGGCGCTAACAAGATGCAGGTCATCAAGGCTGTTAAGGAGCTGACCGGCGCTTCTCTGATGGAAGCTAAGAAGCTCGTTGAGACTGCCAACGCTAAGCTGAAGGAGCAGGCTTCCAAGGCTGACGCTGAGGAAATGAAGAAGAAGCTGGAAGAAGTCGGCGCAAAGGTCGAGCTGAAGTAATTCTTCTTACTTGAATCTTTTCCAAACCGCCCCGTGGTGTAAACCGCGGGGCGGTTTTTGTATGTCAGCCACCTGGATCCCCTTTGCGCGAAATACACAAATCACGGTTTCATTTTTGTACAAAAACGAGAATTTGACAGTGTAATTTTACAAATGTTCAAGATATATCCATTTCTTTCTGACACAAAAATCCTTATAATAAAAATGATATAAATAAAGTGCTCTCTGCACCCGGTTCCATATAAAAATAGGGAAGGAGAGTGCCGATAAAATTATTGGGTGTTAAGTACGGGAAAGGCACAGCCACACACCGTGCACCGGCAAAACATGTACGGTGCTGTTGGTTTTGTACTTTTGGTACTGTGGTTAATCAGGCAAGGAGTGTGTATATGGAGGAGCAAAAGCCAAAAAGGCAGCGGTATGGAAAAAAATCGCTACCTTTATTGTGGATAAGCGCAACCTGTTCTTTCTACTTTATGCATTTGCGTTAATTTTCAGTATTGTAGCAACCGGCTGGGTCAAGGTGGAAAATGATATTACTACCTACCTGCCGGAGGATACCGAAACCCGCCAGGGCCTGACCGTGATGAATGATAACTTTGTTACATACGGCACAGCCCGCGTGATGGTTTCCAATGTTACATATGAAACCGCCGAGAATATCTGCAGTGACCTGGAAAGCGTTGATGGCGTTACCAGCGTGGATTTTGATGATACCACGGACCACTACAAATCCGCTTCGGCGCTGTTCAGCGTAACGTTTGACGGTACCACAACGGACGATATCAGCATCCATGCACTGCATACCATCCGGGATATGCTGGCCGGGTACGATACCTATATTGATACCGAAGTCGGCGTAGATACCTCCGCAGACCTGCAAAGCGAGATGAGCGTCATTCTGGTACTGGCGGCCATCGTCATCGTGCTGGTGCTTACCCTTACGTCCCGTTCCTATGCCGAGGTTCCGGTTCTGATTATGACCTTTGGCGCGGCGGCTTTGCTGAATATGGGCACCAACTTCCTGTGTGGCACCATTTCCTTTATCTCCAACTCCGTTACCGTTATTCTGCAGCTGGCACTGGCCATTGACTACGCCATCATCCTGTGCCACCGCTTCTCGGATGAGCACGAAACCAAGGATACGCGGGAGGCCTGTATCGCGGCATTGTCCAAGGCAATCCCCGAAATCAGCTCTTCCTCTCTGACCACCATTTCCGGCTTGGGGGCTTTGGCGTTCATGCACTTTGGCATTGGCCGCGATATGGCAACCGTGCTGATCAAGGCTATTCTGTTCAGCTTGCTGTCGGTGTTTACATTGATGCCCGGCCTGCTGATGGTGTTCAGCAAAAAGATCGATGCAACCCGCCATAAAAACCTGATCCCCAAGATCACCTTCCTGGGCAAGTTTGATGTCGCCACCCGGTTCATTGTCCCACCGATTTTTGCCGTTGTGGTTGTAGTCACCGCAGTGCTGGCCAACAAGTGCCCCTACTGCTACAGCTATACAGACCTGGTCACCGCCAAGCAGAGTGAAAGCCAGATTGCCCACCAGAAAATCAAGAACACTTTTGGTGTCAACAACATGGTGGCGGTGATCGTGCCGACAGGGGATTATGATTCCGAACGCCAGCTGCTCAAGGACTTGGATTCCTGCGCGGAAGTAAAATCCACCCAGGGCCTGGCCAACATTGACGCTATGGATGGCTACAAACTGGCCGATGCCCTGACCCCGCGCCAGATGTCGGAACTGGCCGGGCTGGATTACGAGGTGGCCGAAGCCCTGTACGCCGCCTATGCCGTGGACCAGAACGAATACGGCAAGTTGATCAGCGGCCTTGGCGATTATAAAGTACCGCTGTTTGATATGTTCATGTTCCTGCAGCGGGAGATGAAAGACGGCAACATTACGCTGGACGGCGACATTCAGGAAACGCTGGATGACCTGTTTGAACAGCTGAACAAGGCACAGCTGCAGCTGCAAAGCGATAAATACAGCCGCCTGGTTGTCTACCTGAACCTGCCGGAAGAAAGTGACGAGACCATGGACTTCCTGGATACGATGCACGCCTTGATTGCTAAGTATTACAGCAGCGATACCTACATTGTCGGTAACTCCACCAACGTCAAAGACCTGTCCAGCTCCTTTGGCGAGGATAATATGCTGATCAGTGTGCTGTCCGCTTTGTTTGTTGTCATTATCCTGCTGTTCACCTTCAAATCGGCCGGTCTGCCGGTGCTGCTCATCGTTGTCATTCAGGGCAGTATCTGGATCAACTTCTCGGTGCCGACCATCCAACATGAATCTCTGTACTTCCTGGGTTACCTGATTGTCAACTCCATCCAGATGGGTGCAAACATTGACTATGCTATCGTTATTTCCAGCCATTACACTGACCTGAAAAAAGAAATGCGGCCCAAAGAGGCAATGATCGCCGCATTGAACGAGGCGTTCCCTACCATCTTTACATCCGGCACCATTCTGGCCGTGGCCGGTGCGCTGATCGGCGTTATGACCACCAATCCGGTCATCGCTGCCATCGGCACCTGCCTGGGCCGCGGCACGGTCATTTCCATTGTGCTGGTTATGGCGGTTCTGCCCCAGATCCTGCTCATCGGCGATACCATTGTGGAGCGCACCAGCTTTGATGTAAAAGTTCCTGTGGATCTGTCCCGCGTCAACCGCACGGCCAGCGGCAACATGCGCGTCAGCGGCCGGGTGCGCGGCTATGTGAACGGTGTGATCGATGCCGAGATCAAGGGTACGTTGAACGGTACGTTGAATGCCTCTGTTACCAGCGGCACAACGATAGAACCAACAAAGCCTGATTTTTATCTGCCGGAAAGCAAGGAACAAGCGGCGGCTGAATGGGCAGAAAATTATACGGAAGGGGAGGAAGTCTGATGGAACGCAATACAGCAAAACGCACGCTGGAAAAACTCCTCTGTGTGTATCTGCCTGTGTATGCTGGGGGCTATGCTGCCCGCCCAGGTGTTTGCCGAGGAAGCCGACACCGCCCAGACCGAAACCGTGCAGGATACGGCCCCAAAAAGATACGGTCTACCTTTCCAGCGCGGATGACCTGATCCAGCTGGCCAAGAACTGCCGCCTGACAGCTGGAGCCAGAACCGCACCGTTGTGCTGGAAACCGATATTGACCTTTCCAGCGTTGACTTTAACGGTATCCCCAGCTTTGGCGGCACATGGGAAGGCCAGAACCACGCCATTACCGGCCTTTCCCTCAGCCAGGACGGCAGCGTACAGGGCCTGTTTCGCTATGTGCAGCAGGGGGCCCTGGTGCGCGATATGACGGTAAAGGGCCGCATCAAGCCGGGCGGCACCCGCGCCAGCGTGGGCGGCATTGCGGGCAGTAACGCCGGTACGATTGAAAATTGCGCGTTTGACGGCGTGGTATCCGGCACCAGCCAGATTGGCGGCATTGCCGGTGTCAATACGGTCAAGGGCAGCATCAACGGCTGCACGGTAAGCGGCACAGTGTACGGCAGCCACTTTGTGGGCGGCGTTGTGGGCCAGAATGACGGCGTGGCTGCCAACTGCACCAACGTGGCCAGCGTGAATACCACCGTGAGCCAGAACGAAGTCAAGCTGAATGACCTGACCCTGGACGATGTGCTGAAAACCGAAAAAGCCAACGATGTGACCGATGCAGGCGGCATTGCGGGCAACAATGCCGGTGTGCTGCGCGCCTGCATCAACCGCGGAACCATTGGCTACAGCCACATTGGCTATAATGTCGGCGGTATTGCCGGCGCCAGACCGGCTATGTGGAAGGCTGCGTGAACTATGGCACCGTCAACGCCCGCAAGGAGGGCGGCGGCATTGTGGGTCAGATGGAACCCTCCAGCGTGCTGCAATATAACCAGGATACCTTGCAGGAATTGCAGGGCGAACTGGATACCCTTTCTGCCCTGATGAACAAGGCCACCAACGATGCCTCGGCTTCTTCCAGTGAGCTGACCAGCCAGCTGAATGACCTGACCGGCCGGGTGGACAGCGCGCGCGAAGCCGTGGATACCCTGATCGATAAGACGGTCAACGGGTTTGATATCGGCACTCAGACCATCAACATTACCGACCTGACCAAACTGACCGGGCAGGGTACGATCAATGGCAGCGGCAACGGCAGCGCCGACGGGTCCGGCAATGGCAACATCAACGGCACCATTGAGCTGGTGCCTACCCCGGAGCCGACCGAAGGACCGGAGGAAACCCCGGAACCCACCGAAACGCCGGCTGTGACGCAAGCGCCGGCCGTGACGGAAGCCCCCACCGCGGCCCCTGACCCGGATCCGACTGCGGCGCCTGCCCCGGAGCCGGACCAGCCTGACGACCAGCCCGCAGAGCAGAGCGAGGACGACCGCGAGGGCGAAGCACATGGCCGCCCCCGCCGCAATGAACCCACTTTTGATGTGGATCTCGATTTTGGCGGGGAAGGCGGCGGTGACGCTGGCGGCGATGTGACCATCGACCATGGCGGCGAAGGCCAGATCGACAGCAACATTGACCTGACGGTGCCCAGTATTACGCTGAGCGACCGCGATTCCATTACCGCAGCCCGCAGCAGCCTGAACGGCAGTCTGGCTTCCATCATTGACGGTGTCAGCAGCCTGAACACCAACACCGGCAGCCACACCCAGGCTTTGATCCAGGATGTGCAGGCCATCAGCAGCCAGCTGAACAAAATTGGCGATACGCTGGCTGGTGCTGCAGACCAGAGCGAGGACGACAACAACCTGTTTGAAGATGTTTCAGACAGCGATACCGATGGCGATACCGAAGGTAAAGTGTTCAACTGCATGAACCTTGGCGAGGTAAACGCCGATATCAATGCAGGCGGCATTACCGGCGCCATGGCCCGTGAAAACGACCTGGACCCCGAAGATGATACCAAAACCAGCGGCAGCAGCTCACTGAATGTGACCTACAAGACTCGCATCGTGGTGCGGGACTGCATCAATAAGGGGGCTGTCAATGTCAAGAAAAAAGGCGGCGGTGGCATCGTTGGCAGCATGGATATGGGCTCGGTGCTGCAAAGCTATAACTTTGGCAATCTGGAATCGGACGATGCGGATTATGTTGGAGGTATTGCCGGGCAGAGCAAGTCCATCATCCGCCGCAGCGCAGCCAAGTGCCGCCTGAGCGGTGATAACTATGTCGGCGGCATTGCGGGCAGCGGCTTTACCATTACCGGCAGCCGCAGCTTTGTGCTGGCGGATGGCGATGAGTATGTCGGCGCGATTGCCGGCGGGCTGGAAAGCAGCAATTCCATCACCAACCTGAACAGCGCGCTTCAGGATTCCGAGTCCGAGCAGAGCGGCAACTATTTTGTCAGCGAAACGCTGGGCGGCATTGACGGCGTAAGTTATGCAGGTCAGGCGGAACCGCTTTCGTTCCAGGAATTCTGTGACCTGACGGCACAGGAGGGCATGCCGGATGAATTCCGCAATGTTACCCTGAATTTTGTCGCCAACCAGGTTACGGTGGAAGCTGTTACGGTGGAGTACGGTGCGGCCTTTGATATGGCCAATGCGCCGGAGCTGCCTGTCAAGGGCGGCTATACGGCAGAATGGTCGGACTTTGACCATGACCATGTTGTGTTTGACCAGACGATTGAAGCAGTATACAACCCGCTGGATTCCGTGGTGCAGAGCGGCGATACCCGCAACGGCCTGCCCATCCTGTTGGCAGAGGGCGCTTTTGGCACGGCGGAAGTAACGCTGACCCCGTCCAGCGAAAGCCCCGGCGCGGTGGGAACGCTGCTGGAATGCTGGGAAATCACCCTGCCGGAGGACCACTCCGACAGCCATGTGCTGCATTATCTGGCACCTTCGGACAATACTGTGGTATACCTGCGCGATGCTGATGGCAGCTGGCGCAAGGTGGATACCACCGAGGATGGCAGCTATCTGGTGTTTACCGCCATGACGGACGAAACGACCCTTGCCGCAGTAGAAAAGCCCGGCATCCCGCTGCCAATTCTGATCGGCGGCGCCGTGGCAGCGGTGCTGCTGGTTATCCTGTCCATTCTGGGCCACAAACACCGCAAAAAGCGCCTGACCAAAAAGCAGAACAGGAACGCAAACGAGCCGAAGAAACCGAAAACGGCTGGTTCTACTAAAAAATAAAAAAACGCAGAACTTTCAACGTTCTGCAAAAATAAAGTTGTTGAAACATCCCCGCAGGTGCAGCAATCGCTGACTTGCGGGGGATGTTTTGCGCTTTTAGTTTACAGTTTGCGGATGAACAGGAAAGTTAAAAATATAAGGCAATACCGCATAATTCTAAGTGCCGATACGGCGAGCGAGGTGCGGCAGATGCCAAGCCAAAAGCGCAGATAATACTGGATGTCTTATCGAGCATTTTGGCAACGCAGATGCCGTACCGCAGCTGCCGGAGCGGTGCTTAAGCCGCAAGGCGGGAATTGTGCGGTGTTGCCTTAAATGTCTTGGTAAGGGCGAACATCGTTCGCCCGCGGCTGTTTGCTGTGGGTACGACTTGTTAAAATATGTGACGTCTTTGCGTTGGCATTGATATGCCGCCAGGTTGGCGGGCATACAATGTGCGCCCCGGTGGTCACGGTGGAATAAAACACATGAAAAATGCGGTGCAAACAACCGGATATTCTTACACAAATGCCGCCTCCTTGCGGGCTTTGCTTTTAGCGGTTTCCGGGAACACATTGCCCTTTGGGCTCTCATAGTCTTTGGCAACCTGCTGCAAAATTGCGGTACGGCGTACAATGCCGATAAATACGTTGCGGTCATCCACCACGGGAACAAAAATTCTGGTCAACGGCGGCGTTCAGCAAAGCGTGCATGTCAGTGGTAACGGGAACTGCCTTGTAATCCCGGCGGCGGGGGAAAGAGGCGATGGGGATATCCTCGCTGGCGTCAATATCCAGCCCGTGAATGCTTTTGATGCCCCATAAAATGTCGCCCTCGGTCATGGTACCCAGGTATTCGCCGTTGCGTTTTAATACCGGAATGGTGGCAAAGCGCTGGTTGGACCATTTTTCAAGGGTCTGGCGCAGGGTAAAATCTTCATAGATAAATAAAACGTCCTGTTTTGGCGTTAAAAAGAACAACAGATTCATGGCGGAAAATAACTCCTTTGCAGGTTATCTTGATGGAAAGGGAAAGCACTGTGTATGGCGGCTTTTGCTGCTCCCCGCATCTACTGCAGGGGCGGGCGTTAAAAGTACGACCTTTACTAATATTAAGTATACGCGCCGTTTGGGAGAACTTTGTGAATGGATTGTTAAAACCGATGTAAAAATTAGGCTGCAAATTTTGTTCCCTTTTCGGCAGGGCTTTTTACAAAAAAGCTCTGTTCAAACCGAAACAAATCGTGTATAATAGAATTGCGTTAGCTGTAACTGACGCACATGGAACCCGGCAAAAGGGTTAAACCCGAAGCTGGGAATTCATCTGTATTCCATAGGGAGGAACGCAAATGATCACACGAGTGAATCCTTTGGGACATATTTCGCTTACGAATGATTACTTCTCGGGCCTTGTGGCCGAAGCTGCCAAAAAAACTGTTACGGCATTGCCGCCATGGGCCAAAGCTCTGCCGCCAGCACAGTGCGCGAAGCGCTGCGCAACGGCTCCCTGCCCGAAAAAGGCGTTACCGTAAGCCAGCAGGAAGGGCGGCTGGTCATCACCCTGCACATCAAAGTGGGGTATGGCCTGAACATCGCTTCCATCACGCAAAGCATTACCCACCGCGTTAAAGATGAAGTTGAACATGCAACCGGCCTGAAAGTGGCCCGCATTGATGTGTTTGTTGATGATATCATTGACGAATAAAGCGGCGGGGGCCCCGGTTGGCATTTGCCCCGGCGGCTTGTTTCCCCAAAAATTACAATGAGGTGCAACTGTTAGAATGATTACTGGTAAGACACTGCGCGACGCCATCATTTCCGGCGCCAACAATATTGCAAATCAACGTACCCGCGTGGACGAGCTGAATGTTTTCCCGTGTGCCGGATGGTGATACAGGTACCAATATGAGCATGACGATCGGCGCGGCCTTGAGCGAGCTGAACGCCATGCCGGATATCTGCACGGTGGCCGAAGCCAGCAAGAGCGCTGCTTCTGCCATGCTGCGCGGCGCGCGCGGCAACTCCGGCGTTATCACCAGCCTGCTGTTCCGCGGTTTTTCCAAGGCGCTGGCCGGTAAAACCGATGCCGAGGCCGCTGACCTGGCCAAAGCCCTGCAGATGGGCGTGGAAGCTGCTTACAAGGCGGTCATGAAGCCCACCGAGGGCACCATCCTGACCGTTACCCGCCTGGCTGCCGAGGCTGCCGTTGCCGCTGAAACCGACGATGTGCCGCAGCTGTGGGCCACCGTGTGCGAAGCTGGCCAGAAAGCTCTGGAGGACACCCCAACCTGCTGCCGGTGCTGAAAAAGGCTGGCGTTGTGGACGCCGGCGGCCAGGGCATCATGCTGGTGTTTGAGGGCATGAAGCAGGTGTTTGACGGCGGCGAGATCGTTGCCGGTGCCGAGGTTGCCGCCAAGCCGAAGCTGGATTCCAGCGCAGCAGGCAAGGGCGTGTTTGCCGACGACCTGATGAAGGTCGAAGATATCAAAAACGGTTACTGCACCCAGTTTCTGGTCCATAAGGATCCCGGAGCAAGCATCACCCGCCTGCGCGCTTTCCTGGAATCCAACGGCGACTCTGTTGTTGTGATCGAGGATGACGATGTGGCCAACTGCCATGTGCATACGGCTGACCCCGGCATGATGCTGAGCGAGGCCATCAAGTATGGCTACCTGACCAATTTTAAGATCGAGAACATGCACGAGCAGTTCCTGGCCCGCCAGAAGCAGGCCAAGGGCCTGGAAAAGCAGGCCGAAGCCGAGGAAAAGGCTGCCGAGACCGGCGCAAAGGAAACTTTTGTTTACGCTGCAGTTGACCCGGACCGCGCCTATGGCTTTGTTGCCGTGGCGGCGGGCGATGGACTGAAATCCGTGTTTGAGGACCTGGGCGTGGATGCCGTTGTTTCCGGCGGCCAGACCATGAACCCGGCAACCGAGGATATCCTGGCTGCCATCCAGAGCGTGCCCGCCAAGACCGTTCTGGTACTGCCCAACAATAAAAATATCATCATGGCTGCCGAGCAGGCAGAAAAGCTGGCTGACCGCAAGGTCCTGGTTCTGCCTACCCGTACCGTGCCCCAGGGCATGACCGCTATGCTGAACTTTGACCCCGAAGCCGCCCCGGAGGAGAACGCCGTCAACATGATGGCCGCCGCCGAAAAGGTTGCTACCGGCCTGATCACCTATGCCGCCCGCGACAGCGAGTTTGACGGCCGCCCCATCCGTAAGGGTGAGATCATGGCGCTGGAAAACGGTAAGATCGTTGCCACTGGCAGCGACATTACCAAGATGACCTACCGCCTGGCACGTTCCATGAAGAAAAAGGACAGCCAGTTCATCACCGTGATCTCCGGTGCGGAAGTCAGCGAGGAAGATGCCGAACATACCACCGAACTGGTGCAGTCCAAGTGCGGCTCCAGCGTGGAGGTCAGCCATATCCATGGCGGTCAGCCGGTTTACTACTATATGCTCAGCGTGGAATGATCCCGGCATAACGGACAAAACCATTCAAGGACGAACTTGTGCATCAAAACGCATGTTCGTCCTTTGTTTATAACCCTACCGGAAGGAGGTGCAGCCATGCCGGATATCAACAGCGACATCCAATACCTGAAAGGCGTTGGCCCGGCTTACGCCAAAAAGTTTGCCAGGCTCGGCATTTATACCATCCGGGATCTGCTGCTGCACTATCCGCGGCGGTATATTGATTATTCCCAGCCGTACACGGTAGTATCAGCGCCGTTTGATGTGGACTGCTGTGTAAAGGCAACGGTGCTGCAGCGGGACCCGGACCGGCGCATTAAAGGCGGGCGGATGCTCTCCCATGTGCTGGCAGGGGACGATACGGGAATGCTGGCGCTTTCCTGGTTCAACGCGCCCTATGCGGCGGAAAAAGCTGGAACCTGGAACCGAATATTATTTCGAGGGCCGCGTTGGCGGCATGATGACCCGGCGGGAAATCCTGCACCCGCTTGTGCGCACCGAAGCCCAGGTTGCTGCGGCGCCCCTGCTGCCGGTTTACGGAAGCACCGAAGGGCTGCCCGCCGCCCGCCTGACCCGCTGCGCCCAGCTGGCGCTGGAATATGTGGCCCAGCTGGATGACCCGCTGCCGCCAGAGCTGCTGACCCGCTACCGCATGCCGCCCAAAGCGGACGCTGTGCGGGCCATCCATGCCCCGCGGGATGCGGCAGATGCTGCCGCCCCGCCGCCGTTTGATCTTTGAAGAATTGTATATCCTGCAGCTGGGCATATTTTTGATGCGGGGCCATGGCCGCAAAATTACCGGTGCCCCCATGCGGGAGCTGGACCTTGCGCCGTTCTGGCGCAGCCTGCCCTATGCACCCACCGGGGCACAGCGCCGCTCGGCGGAAGAAATCTGCCATGATCTGTGCGGCCAGACCCCGATGAACCGTCTGCTGCAGGGCGATGTAGGCAGCGGCAAAACGCTGGTGGCCGCTGCGGCCATCTGGTTTGCCGCGCAAAATGGCTGGCAGAGCGCTATGCTGGCCCCAACGGAAATTCTGGCCCGCCAGCACGCCGCCAACCTGGCCGACCGCCTGGAGCCGTTTGGCGTCAACGTTACCTTGCTGGTGGGTGGCATGAAAGCCGCCGAAAGCGGGTGGCCCTTGCCGCCATTGCGGATGGCCGTGCCGGGCTGGTGGTTGGCACCCATGCGGTGCTGACGGACAGCGTGGTGTTCAAAAAAATCTCGGCCTTGCCATTGTGGACGAACAGCACCGCTTTGGCGTGCGGCAGCGCGGCATTCTGGCGGGCAAGGCCAACAACCCGCACCTGCTGGTCATGAGCGCAACCCCCATCCCGCGTACTCTGGGGCTTTTGATGTACGGGGATCTGGATATCTCCATCCTGGATGAGCTGCCCCCCGGCCGCAAGCCCATCAAGACCTGGTTCATCACTGGCAAAAAGCGCCGCGATATGTACGGCTTTCTGGAAAACAGATCGCCGCAGGGCATCAGGTCTATATCGTCTGCCCGGCCATTGAGGAAAACGAAATGGATTCCGGCATGAAAGCCGTCAAGCAGTATTACGAGCAGGTGGCCTGCCCGCTGCTGCCGGGGCGGCGCATCGGCCTGCTGCACGGCAAAATGAAGCCGAAAGATAAAGATGAAGTGATGCAGCAGTTCAAGGCCGGGGAGCTGGATGTGCTGGTCAGCACCACCGTGATTGAAGTCGGTGTGGATGTGCCCAATGCAACCGTAATGGTGATCGAAAACGCCGAGCGGTACGGCCTTTCGGCACTGCACCAGCTGCGCGGGCGCGTGGGGCGCGGTGCGGCGAATTCCTGCTGTATCCTGATTTCGGATAACGAGGGAGAAGCGGTACGCCAGCGGCTGCACTTTTTTTTGTGCCGCACATCGGATGGTTTTGCTGTTGCCAAGTATGACCTGGAAACCCGCGGCCCCGGTGACTTTTTCGGCGAAGCACAGCACGGCCTGCCCACCCTGCATGTGGCGGACCTTGTGCAGGATACCCGCACCCTGACCGTTGCCCAGCAGGAAGCCAAAGCCCTGCTGGCCCTGGACCCCAACCTGGCCAAATCGGAGCACAAAGCCCTTTCGGACGAAGTGGAGCGCCTGTTTGCCACAGCTGGGGCCATGAATTAGTCTTGACATCTTTATTTCCAATAAAAAACTGCCCAAATTATTTTTGATTTTTTGTATAATCTCTTTTTTTTTTTGCAGAAAGAATTTGCTATACTAAGGCTTGACCTGTATTGACACATAACTTTACAGGCTGGGCCGACAAACCAAAAAGGACATGCCATGAAACAATTCCTGTCTGCCTGCCTTGCGGTACTGCTGCTGGCGGTGCTGCTGGTCCTGCCCGCCGCAGCGGAGGAAACCGCCGATGCCCCCAACCTGACACCGGGATTTTCTGTTACCGCAGAGGCAGCCTATGTGGCTAACACCGATACGGGGCTGGTTGTTTATGAAAAAACAGCGAAACCCCCATGGCCGCCGCCAGCCTGACCAAGCTGATGACCATAATCCTGATGCTGGAAAGCTACCAGGACCAGCTGGATACCATCAGCATTACAGCGCCGGGCTATATCTATGATTACCTGTACGGCAAAAATGCTTCCACGGCGGATATCTGGAAAGACGAGACCCATACCCTGCGCAGCTTGCTGTATGCCATGCTGCTGCCCAGCGCCAACGAGGCAGCGTATATCGTGGCAGACTATATGAGCGGCAGCAGCATTGATAACTTTGTGGCCATGATGAACGATGAAGCTGCCCGCATCGGCTGCACCGGCACTACCTTTACTGACCCCTGCGGGCTGGATCCCGGCAACGTGACCACCGCGCGGGATGCCTACCTGCTGGTGCGGGTGGCTATGGGCTATGATGCCTTTGCCCAGGCGGCAGGGGAGGAAAGCTACCAGATGCCGGCCTCCACCAAGCATGATTCGCCCTATACCATCCTGACCAGTGATAAGCTGGTTTCGCCCAGCAGCAACTATTACCGCTCTTACACCAAAGGCGGCAAAACCGGCAGCCTGGATGACTGGCAGAATTTTGCGGGCTGGCACACCCAGGACGGCGAAACCTATGTCAGCGTGGTGCTGCACAGTCCCAAAACGGACGAAGACCCGCGCCCGGCGCTGACCGAAACCGCCGAGCTGATGGATTGGGCGTTCGCCACCTTTACCGTAACCGCGGCGCTGGATACCACCCAGCCCATCACCGAGCTGCCTATTGTGTATTCCTCCCAGACGGATACGGTAATGATCTACCCGGCGGATGATATGCAGACCCTTTTGCCGCGGCAGGGCGGGGCAGAGCTGACGGAAAAAGACCTTCAATGTTCCGGAGCACCTCTCCGCGCCCATCAAGCAGGGCGATGTGGTGGGTACCGTTACCGTTACCATGCAGGGCGAAACCGTTGGCACGGTGGACCTTTTGGGCGGCAGCAGCGTGGACCGCAACGAGTTGTTGTATACCATGGCGAAGGTAAAGGCTTTCTTTTCAAGCACTTATTTCAAGGTCGTTATTGTGCTTTGCATCATAGGGGCTGTTGTCTATGCGGTTTTGTGGGTGTATGTTATGCTGCTTACGGTGCGCCGTGTGGAGCAACCGACCCCAAAACGCAAAAATAAACCGAACGATTGAAATAAGGAATAATGGCGGGCACCAGCCAGCCATAAGGGGGTACATTGTACTATGTTGGATGTAAACGCAACCTGACAACCATGACGGATTTTTATGAACTTACCATGTCGGCCGGCTACCTGGACGAAGGGTATAAGGATAAAATTGCCGTCTTTGATATGTTCTTCCGCAAGGTGCCGGACGGCGGCGGTTACGCCATTATGGCCGGCCTGGAGCAGTTCATCAACGCAGTGGACAGCCTGAAATTTACCGAGGAAGACATCAATTATCTGCGCTCCACCGGTGCTTTCAATGAGCAGTTCCTGGACTATCTGCGCAACTTTAAGCTGCACTGCAATATCTGGGCGATTGAAGAGGGCATGCCCATCTTCCCGCAGGAGCCCATTGTGACCGTAGAAGGCCCGGCTATTGAGTGCCAGCTGCTGGAAACCCTGCTGCTGGTCACCTTTAACCATCAGTGCCTGATTGCCACCAAGGCAAACCGCATCTGCCGCGCTGCCGCTGGCCGCCCGGTTATGGAGTTTGGTGCCCGCCGTGCCCAGGGGTATGACGCCGCCTACTTTGGCGCCCGCGCTTCCTACATCGGCGGCTGCAGCTCCACCTCCTGCGTGATGGCTGCCCGTGACTTCGGTATCCCGGCATCCGGCACTATGGCACACTCTTGGGTGCAGATGTTCCCCACCGAGTATGACGCATTCAAGAAGTATGCCGAGATGTACCCGGACAACTGCGTGCTGCTGGTGGATACCTACAACGTGCTGCGCCACGGCGTGCCCGATGCCATCAAGGTGTTTGACGAAGTACTGAAGCCGATGGGCAAGCGCCCCAAAGGTGTGCGCATTGACTCCGGCGATATTGCCTACCTTTCCAAAAAGGCCCGCCAGATGCTGGATGCCGCCGGTTACCCGGACTGCACCGTCTGCGCTTCCAACTCTCTGGATGAGTACATCGTCCGCGACCTGATCCTGCAGGGGGCCCGCGTGGACAGCTTCGGCATCGGCGAGAACATGATCACCGCCAAGAGCGACCCCGTGTTTGGCGGCGTGTACAAGCTGGCCGCAGTGAAAGAGGATGACGGCAGCTATACCCCCAAGATGAAGCTCTCCGAATCCGTGGAAAAGATGACCATTCCCTGCCTGAAAAAGGTATGGCGTATCTATGATGAGGACGGCAAAGCCCAGGCAGACCTGATCACTATGGCAGACGAAGTGGTGGATACCAAGAACGGCATTACCCTGTTTGACCCCATCGAGACCTGGAAGGAATGCACCTATGTCAACAGCACTGCCCGCTGCATTTCCACCCCGATCTATGAGAACGGCAAGCGCGTTTACACCAGCCCCAACCTGGCTGATATCCGCAAGTTCTGCAAAGCCCAGGTGGGCACCCTGTGGGACGAAGTAAAGCGCTTTGAAAACCCGCACCGCTATTATGTTGACCTGAGCAGGAACCTGTGGGATACCCGCAGCGAACTGCTGAAGAAGCTGTCCAAATAAAATGCTGTAATTTTATTACAAAATGGTTACAAGCTGCGCCCCCTGCACATACTATGGCAAAGGATGACGGGGTCATTCTTCCATACTGTACAGGGGCGTTTGTATGTCTGTTTGTTTCCACCGTCTGGCTGCGCCGGGGCAGCTGGTGCTGTTTGCCATGGGCGGTACCGCGTACCTTGCGCTGGAGATCGCCTGGCGCGGCACAACCCATTGACGATGTTTTTGGCGGGCGGGGCCTGCCTTTGCGCACTGGATGCCCTCGGCCGCCTGCCACTGCCCACCCCGCTGCTGGCGGGGATCGGCGCGGTTGGGGTTTCGGTGCTGGAACTGGGCACCGGGCTTGCCTGCCGCCGTCTGCTGCATGTTGAGGTGTGGGATTACAGCCAGGAATGGGGCAACCTTGCCGGGCTTGTGTGCCCAAAATACACGGCACTCTGGTTCCTTTTGTGCCTGTGGGTGCTGGGTATGATGCGCTTTTTGCGCGGTTTTGCCGCCTATGTGGCCCGCACAAAGGCTTAAAGTACACTTTATCACCCTGCTTTTTCGTCTGCGAGGACTGGAAGTCCGGTTTATCGCCCTGGATGTCTGCTATAATAAAACCATAGGCAATACCGCATAATTCTAAGTACCGATACGGCGAGCGAGGTGCGGCAGATGCCAAGCCAAAAGCGCAGATAATACTGGATGCTGCAAAGGTGAGCGCCGCCAGTGGCGGAAACAGCGAACCGAAGCAGGGGCAGCGGTCGCAGAGTGCGAGGGGCTTTTGCCCCCGAAGCACGATGCGGGTACCGCAACCCGACATTATCGAGCATTTTGGCAACGCAGATGCCGTGCCGCAGCTGCCGGAGCGGTGCTTAGCCGCTAGGCGGGAATTGTGCGGTGTTGCCCATAGCAAAGCAGAAAGGCAGGGGTTCCCATGACAGCACAATTCCGGTATGTAGCAGGCCACATTGAAGTTTATTCCGCAACGGGCGAGTTCCTTTTTTCCGCCGATACCATGCAGGAGGCATGGGAGGACTACCAAGACGAAATGTCCGCGTGACGCGTACAGATGAAGCTGCAAAATATACAAAATAACGAAATAGTTTATAATATACAAAAAACTTTTGTAAGATTGTACAAAGCGTGCATTGCAAAATCCCCCTGCACTGGATATAATAAAGACAGAAAGGAGATGGGGTTGCAATGTTGAACCTTCGTTCGTTTGCAAAGTGGGTACGTGGTATTCTGGACAGTGAGGAAGCCTATAACCTGCCGGAAGATGTCTACAACGACGTGATCCCCTCCGGCGTTCATGACTTCTGCCGCTTCGACCGGGAGTACTAAGACGGTACCGTATCGTTCTCGACGATTGGACCCGCACACGGTAATGGTGCGCAGAAGGATGCGGCTTTGACCGGAATTTACCACGAATAGGGCATAAATAAGATATGGATGATTGATTCACCATAATACTGTTTGTTGCACCTTGAAACAAGCAAGCAGGCACCAGGCCACCCACCCGGTGCGCAGCCCCTCCGGCAATGGTTATGCCGGAGGGGTTGTTTTTTTTGCAAAATTTAGTATCCTTAAAACGTATTGCTTATTGCAGGGTACAATTTTGCACCCCAAAACGATTGTGAGGTACGCCGTGGAACTGACCCCTTACGCAATTTTTGATATGGATGGCACCCTGTTGTGCTCCACCGGCATGTGGGACCATGTAACGGACCGCATCCTTACAAAATATGGCAAAACCATCACCCATGAACAGCGCATGGCCAATATGACCCTTACGGTGGAAGGAACTGCCGCGATGTTTGTGCAGCAGCTTGGCGTGCCGCTGACGGAGCCTGAATGCGCAGAGCTGATCCGTGCCGAAGCGCGGTACGGCTATGCGCAGGAAGCCACCGTAAAGCCGGGCGTTGAGCAGGTGCTGGCAGCCATGCACGCACGCGGTGTGCGCATGTGCGTGGCATCCGGCACCGAAACACCGCTGATCGAAGCCGCGCTGACCTCCCACGGGCTGATGCGCTGGTTTGAATTTGCGGTGGACTGCAAGAACCCTGACGGCAAAAAGAAGCCGGATGTATATCTGGATGCTTTGCACCGTTTTGGCGTGCAGAACCCCGTGCAGGCAACCGTGTTTGAGGATTCCCCCGTGGGGATTGCCACCGCACGCGCCGCCGGTTTTGCCACCGTTGGCATTTATGATGAACCAATGGCAGAGTTCTGGCCGCAGATTACCCAAACGGCGGATTTTGCCAGCCGCACCTGGCAGGACTGGCTGCAAAATGTGCAGCAGACCGGCCCCGCACCCCGCAAATAAGCATGAAACTATAAGAATTGAGGCCTGTTATGAAGCTGATCACCTTTACCGTACCGTGTTATAATTCCGCAGCCTATATGGACCGCTGCGTAGAAACGCTGCTGCCCGCCGGGGAGGAGGCCGAGATCATCCTTGTAGATGACGGCTCCAAGGACGACACCGGCAAAATTGCCGATGCCTATGCTGAAAAATACCCCAACATCGTCAAGGTCATCCACCAGGAAAACGGTGGCCATGGCGAGGGTGTCAACCAGGGCATCCGCAACGCAAGCGGTATGTACTTCAAAGTCGTGGACTCTGACGACTGGCTGGATGCCGAAGCTCTGCAAAAGGTCATGCAGACCTTGCGCGGTGTTGCCGCCATGGAGCAGCCGGTGGACCTGCTGATGTGCAACTATGTGTACGAGCATGTGGTGGATAACACCCACCACACCGTCAGCTACAAGAGTATTCTGCCGCAGGACCGTGTGTTTGCCTGGGATGAGATCGGCCATTTCCCGCCGAGCCAGAACATTTTGATGCATACCGTCATCTACCGCACCCAGATCCTGCGTGACAGCGGCCTGGAGCTGCCCAAGCATACCTTCTATGTTTATAACGTGTTCGTCTACCAGCCGCTGCCGCTCTGCCAGCGTCTGTACTATATGGATATTGACCTGTACCGTTACTTTATTGGCCGTGATGACCAGAGCGTGAATGAGAGCGTGATGGTCAAGCGCGTGGACCAGCAGTTGCGCGTGACCAAGATCATGATCGACGCGGTGGATCTGTATGCTCTGCCGGAAAGCCAGAAAAAAGCTGCGCGCCTACATGTTCAACTATCTGTCCATGATGATGGCGATCTCCAGCGTGTTCCTGACGATGGATGACCGCCCGGAGGCTTTTTTGAAAAAAGGCCGAGCTGTGGCAGTACCTGAAAACCACGATGAGCGCGTGTACAACAAGTGCCGCCATTCCGTCGCCGGTGCCTGCAACCTGCCCGGTACGCTGGGTCACAAGATCACCCTGTGGGGCTACCATGTGGCGCAAAAAATCTTTAAGTTCAACTAAATAATAACAAGCAACGGGGGACTGCCTGGCAGCTCCCCGTTGTTTGTTATTACAGGATTTAGGGCAATACCGCATAATTCTAAGTGCCGATACGGTGAGCGAGGTGCGGCAGCTGCTAAGCCAAAAGCGCAGATAATACTGGATGCTGCAAAGGTGAGCGCCGCCAGTGGCGGAAACAGCGAACCGAAGCAGGGACAGCGGTCGCAGAGTGCGAGGGGCTTTTGCCCCGAAGCACGATGCGGGTACCGCAACCCGACATTATCGAGCATTTTGGCAACGCAGATGCCGTGCCGCAGCTGCCGGAGCGGTGCTTAAGCCGCAAGGCAGGAATTGTGCGGTGTTGCCTTAGAGCATAAAACAAAAGAGAGGATATCACCGTGAAAATAGCCGAAGTTTCTGCCCGGCCCCCGCAGCTGGTCCAACAGCTGGTGGAGGTATGGCAGCGCTCTGTGCAGGCAACCCACCTGTTTTTGTCTGCGCCGGAAATTGCCGCTATCCGTACTTATGTTCCGCAGGCCCTGTGCGGGGTGGAACACCTGGTTGTTGCGCAGGATGAAAGCGGCACACCGGTCGGCTTTATGGGCGTGCAGGAGAACCGGCTGGAAATGCTCTTTCTGGACCCGGAGGCGCGCGGCCAGGGCCTTGGTGCCCGCCTGCTGCGCCTTGGCATGGAGCAGTACGGCGTGAGTGAGCTGACCGTGAACGAGCAGAACCCGGCGGCAGCCGGTTTTTACCGGCACATGGGCTTTGCCGTATACCGCCGCAGTGAGCTGGATGAACAGGGCGGCCCGTACCCGATTTTGTATATGCGGCGGGGGTAAAGCACTGCTCGGCATTGCCCTATGGAGCGCGCGCCAAAATTCTTTCTATTCTTATGGCGTGCAGGCCTGTTTCGTGTTATACTGTATTCATATATTTATAAATGGAAAGGCAGAGAGTTATCATGTATCAGCAAGGCGATAAAATGCTGGAAGTGCGGGAGCTGCTTGTAAAAGCGTTTGCCACCGCGTGGAAAAACAGCGACCAGAGCACCGACCGCGATACTTACATCAACAGCAGCATTACCGTGATCGATTCCATGCAGGTGCAGCCGGAAATGATTTACGCCGAAGAAGGCCAGGGCCTGACCGACGGCGAGGAACTGGACCACCTGGCAGACCTGGTGCGTGCCGATGGCACCTGGGTGTATTACGGCGTTCCGGCGGAGAACTTTTTTATTGTTACCTGGATGCCGGATGCCGAAGCAGCTGAAGCTAAGATTGCCGCCCTGCGTGAGGAAGGCGATTGTGTGGCCTGCTGCGTAGATCTTGCCGAAGAATGGAACTTTGGCTGATAAACCGCCGTGCGGCTGAAATACTTGCAGAGGGGAAGTGACCGCCTTGTCTGGCCATGAACCGCAAATCAAAATCAGCATTCCCGCGGCGGCATCCCGCCTGTTGGGGGCACTGCGCCGCGCCGGGTTTGAAGCCTATGTCGTAGGCGGCTGCGTGCGGGACAGCCTGCTGGGGCGTACCCCCGGCGATTGGGATATATGCACCTCTGCCAGACCGGAACAGGTGCGGACGGTGTTTTCCGCCTACCGCCAGATCTTAACGGGGGAAAAGCACGGCACCGTTGCCGTCATCGTGGGCGGCACCCCCTACGAAATCACCACCTACCGTGTGGATGGCCAGTACCATGACAGCCGCCACCCGGATGCCGTGCAGTTTGTGCCGCAGGTGCAGCCGGATCTTGCCCGGCGGGATTTTACCATCAACGCCATGGCTTATGCCCCCGGCGAGGGACTGATCGACCTGTACGGCGGCCGCAGTGACCTGCACGCCTGCCTGATGCGCTGCGTGGGCGACCCGGAAGAACGTTTTGCCGAGGACGCCCTGCGCATCCTGCGCGCGGTGCGGCTGGCCGCAGCTGGATTTTGCTCTGGAGGAAGCCACCGAGCGCGCCGCGCTGGACATGCGGCAGAGCATCCGGAATATTTCCGCCGAGCGCATTTATACCGAGCTGGATAAGCTGCTGGCCGCCCCCCTGCTGCGGGCAAAGTGCTGAGCCGCTATGGCAGGATTCTTGCCGGGGCGGTGCTGGAGATTGAGCCATGCATCGGCTGCACCCAGCCGGGGCGCTGGCACTGCTATGATGTGTGGCAGCACACCGCCGTGGCGGTGGAACTGCTGGATGTGGCGGGCATGGACGATAAAAATGCCCGCATTCTGCGGTGGAGTGTTTTTCTGCATGATCTGGCCAAGCCGGAATGCCGCACCGTCGGCCCGGACGGCGCGGCGCATTTCCCCCGGCCACAACCAGGCCGGAAGTAAAATGGCGCGCAGCATCCTGCTGCGGCTCAAGGCGCCTACTTATCTTGTGGAAAGCGCCAGCGCGCTGGTTGCTATCCACGATGGTGCCCCTGCCCAGCGATGATGCCGGCATCCTGAACATGCTGAACCGCTATGGTGCCGCATTTTTGCAGCGCCTTTGCCGCCTGAAGCTCGCGGATCTTGCCGCCCATGCCCGCAATGCGGGAGTGATGCAGCGCGAACAGCAGGTGCGCGCTTTTTGAGGGACGGATGCTGGAACTTTCGGCTACCGCCTGTTATACGGTAGGCCAGCTTGCCGTGAACGGGGCCAGCCTGATGGATGCAGGCATCACCCCGGTCCCGCGGTGGGTAAGGCGCTGAACACCTTGCTGCGCGCCGGATGGAGGGCCGCCTGCCCAACGAGAAAGCTGCCCTGCTGGCCGCGCTGGAAAAGGAGGGCCTGCTGTGATTTACGGCATTGGCACAGACCTGTGTGATGTGGGCCGGATTGAAAAGAGCATTGCCCGCCCGGCATTTTTGCAGCATGTGTATACCCCGGCGGAGCAGGAGCTCATTGTCGCCCATACGGGCAAGAAGCAGGCGGAAACCGCCGCGGCCAACTTTGCTGCAAAAGAAGCATTTTTGAAAGCCTGCGGCACCGGCCTTTCCGGGTTCTCCATGGCGGAAATCGCCGCCCTGCGCCAGCCAAGCGGTGCGCCTTACCTGGAATTTACCGGTAAAGCCGCCCGTTTCATGGCGCAGAACCATTTGCAGGCTCATTTGAGCTTGACCCATGAGGCCGGCCTTGCCGGTGCGTTTGTGGTGTTGGAACGGGTGGAGTGATAAATGGCTTGCCGCAAGCAGTAAAGCACGGCAAAGCATTTGTGTGGTTTGCGGTACATTTCAAGGCCCCTCCCCGGCACATGGAAACCTTGCTGATTGCAGCAAACGCTGCAAATCATTTGTAGGGGACGATGCTTGCTGTCCCGCATGTTGGGCATATGGCAACCACTTGCATTCCCTGCCAGATAGAATCGCAATGCTTTTTTGCCCCACCGATTCATGATTAAAATAAAGCCTCCCTGCTTATACTGTAAACAGAACGCATTGCAGTATCAGCAGGGAGGTTTTGTTATGGAAGTGCACAGAGGTGAAGTGTTTTACGCAGATCTCAGCCCGGTGGTTGGGTCGGAGCAGGGGGAGTCAGGCCGGTACTTATCATTCAGAACGATATCGGCAACCGGCACAGCCCCACCGTGATCGCTGCCGCCATCACCAGCAGGCAGGATAAAAACCGCCTGCCCACCCATATCGGCGTGCGGGCCAACCGCTGCGGCCTGGCCAAAGACAGCATTGTGCTGACCGAACAAATTCGCACACTAGATAAACGCCGCCTGAGGGAGCGCGCCGGGCGCATTCCGGAAGATGACATGCGCCGCGTGGATGAAGCACTGGGCGTTTCGATGGGGCTGCACGACCAGCCAGTGGCCCAAAGCACCCATATGGACAGCGGATATTTTTGAAAATCAAATCAGTTCTTCCAGAATGGCATTCTGCACGATCATGCCACTCGGCGTGAGCCGCAGGGTATCGCCATCCAGCACAGCATAGCCGCTGGCGGCGCAGTGGCGCAAAAATGCCATCTGGCCGGCATCGAACCGAACGCCGTACCGGGCCGCATACTCGGTCAGATTCAGCCCGCTGCAAAGGCGCAACTGCATGATCAGGTAATCCTCGGCGTTGCAGGGGCCTTCGTACTGCTCTTGAACAGCCCCGGCAATAAAAGCAGCGGTGTCATTGGGCCAAAAGCGGCGCACACTGCCCAGGCAGCTGTGGGCCGCCGGACCAATGCCCCAGTAATCTTTACAGTTCCAATACAGCAGATTGTGCCGACCTTCGTGGCCGGGGCAGGCAAAGTTGCTGATCTCGTATTGCCGGTAGCCCTCCTGCGCCAGACGCTGCACGGCGTACAGGTAAAACTCCGCGGCGGCGTCGGCATCCGGCAGGCCCGGCGGCGGGTTGCGGCCAAAGGCGGTGCCGGGCTCGATCTTGAGCAGGTAGGCCGAAATATGGGTGCAGCCACCCGCCTGCAGCAGGGCAAGGGTTTTATCAAACTCCGCGGTGGAATAATAGGGCAGCGCCAGCATAATATCCCCGCAGATCTCCCGGAAGCCTGCCTCCCGCGCCCAGGCAAACGCCTGCGCGGCGGCAGCAGCGGTGTGGGTGCGGCCCAGGCGGCACAACTGGGCGTCGTCTGCGCTCTGTACCCCAAAGCTGATGCGGGTTACCCCGGCGGCTGCAAAACCAGCCAGATTTTCCGGCGTCACTACATCGGGGTTGGCTTCCAGCGTGATCTCCGCACCCGGCAGCGGGGCGGCAGCTTTGATCAGTCGGTGCACCTGGTCCGGCCGCAGCAGGGCGGGGGTGCCGCCGCCAAAATATAACGTGTCCGGCCTGCGGGAGCTTTTGGAAAGTTCGCGCAGCAGTGCGGTTACATATTCATCCGGCACCCCGCGTGCCGGGGGAAGAGTAAAAATCACAATAGCGGCATTTGCTGCGGCAGTAAGGGGATGTGCAGGTAAATGCCGTAAGTATCGGGGTTGGGCAAGGCATGGCTCCTTATCTTGCAAAAATGATAGAATTCCGTTAAGGCAACACCGTACAATTCCCGCCTAACGGCTTAAGCACCGCTCCGGCGGCTGCGGCACCTCGCTCGCCGTATCGGCACTTAGAATTATGCGGTATTGCCTTAAAATAGGGCAGGAACGGAAAAGTGTAATAGAGAATTCACATATCGATAACACATTTCACTCAATACAGAGTATATAATAGAACCAGCCAAAAAGAAAGGGGTCTGTTTTATGGACCAGAAATATTATAATATCTCCTATGCCGAAAGTCCGTTCGGCACGTTAAACCAGTATATGACCCGCACCTACGGCTGGATGGCCGCCGGTTTGCTGGTTACCTTTGCAACGGCATTGCTTACCGTTACCACCCCGCTGTTTGAGCTGATGTTCAGCACCGGCCTGGTATTCCTCCTGAGCATTGCGGAGCTGGTGCTGGTTGCGGTTCTGTCCGCTAGGGTGGAACGCCTGCAGCCCACCACCGCAACGGGGCTGTTCTTCGCCTATGCGGTGCTGAACGGCATCAACCTGAGCACCTACTTTATCATCTATGATCTTTCCACGCTGATTCTGGCGTTCCTGGTTGGTACCGTGTACTTTGGCGTTATGGCTGTTTACGGTGCCCGAACCCAGCGCGATTTGAGCGGCTGGGGTATCAACCTGATGGGTGCTTTGATTGCCATTATTTTGACCAGCCTGGTGGGCGGCCTGATCGGCATGCTGACCGGCACGGGCTTTGGTATGATGGATATTGTGCTTTGCGCGGTTTTCGGTCCTGGTGTTTATGCTGTTCACGGCTTATGACACCCAGAAGCTGAAGTACTATTACGCCTACTATGGCGGCGATGCTTCCATGCTGCACAAATCCTCCATCATCGGCGCACTCAGCCTGTACCTGGATTATATCAACATCTTCCTGTATATCGTCCGCATCGTGGGCCGTTCCCGCCGCAACGACTGATCGGTTTTTGATAATTTGAAAAAGGGCGCTGTTCCGCAAGGGGTAGCGCCCTTTTTTGCTGTGCGTCCAGGGTTGACAAAAAGGCCAAACGGCCTATAATGCTTTATGTTAAACGCATTGACGGAGAAAGTATGCCTGCAAACTTAGCACAGAGAGGGTGGCCATCGGCTGTAAGCCGCCCCGAAAGCCTGCTGGCAGAAGTTCGCTCCTGAGCGGCCTGTGTGAACCCTGCATTGCAGCCATTAGCGCGGGACGGTCTGCCCCGTTACAAAGCATCGAGTGCCGCCAGACATGGTTTGGCGGAACACGGGTGGTACCGCGGGTGTAAATGAATGTTACAGCTTCGTCCCTGATTTTACCGTTCAGGGACGGGGCTTTTTTATTTTGTTTTGCAGCAAAAACGAGCAGCCTTCGCCCCGTAAATCATCAAAGAGGTGCATTATGGAAGAAAAAATCGCCGCACTGCGCGCCGAGCTGGAAGCCGACCTTGCAGCAGTGCACAACAAAGATGAACTTTCCGCCTTTTGGCAGAAGTATCTGAGCAAAAACGGCAGCGTGACCGGACTGACCAAGTCCCTGCGCGATGTTCCCAAAGAGGAACGCCCCGCCGCCGGTAAAACCATCAACGAGTTCAAGGTCTGGGTGGAGGGCCAGTATCAGGCTGCTTCCGCCGAGATCGAAAAGGCCGAGCTTGCCGCCCGCAACAAGGCCGAAGCCGTGGATATCACCCTGCCCGGCACCCACCACGCCACCGGCGCACTGCATCCTATCACCCAGATCAAGAATGAGATCATTGATGTGTTTGCCGGCATGGGCTTTGAAATTTACGAAGGCCCCGAAATTGAGGACGATGACCACAACTTTACCCGCCTGAACGTACCCAAAAACCACCCGGCCCGCGATATGCAGGATACCTTCTATGTGGCGGATGACATTGTTCTGCGCACCCAGACCAGCGGCGGCCAGATCCGTGTGATGGATAAGGAAAAGCCCCCCATCAAGGTTCTGGTGCCCGGCCGCGTGTTCCGCTCTGACTCTGACGCCACCCACAGCCCCATGTTCCATCAGATGGAGGGCCTTGTGGTGGATAAGGGCATTACCCTGTGCGACCTGCAGGGCATGCTGGACCGCTTTGTGCAGGCTTTGTTTGGCCCGGAGGTCAAAACCCGCCTGCGCCCGTCCTATTTCCCGTTCACTGAGCCCAGTGTGGAGGTTGACGTAAGTTGCTTTGAATGCCACGGCAAGGGCTGCCCCCTGTGCAAGCACAGCGGCTGGATCGAAGTTCTGGGGGCTGGCGTTGTGCACCGCAGCGTGCTGGAAAACTGCGGCATTGACCCTGAGGTATACTCCGGCTTTGCTTTCGGTATCGGTATCGAGCGTATCGCCATGCTTAAGTACGGTATCAACAACATCGGCCTGATGTTCGAGAACGACCTGCGCTTCCTCGAACAGTTCAAGGGTTAAGGAGGGGAACAACAATGAAAGTACCATTCAGCTGGCTTAAACAGTATGTGGATATTGATGTTTCCGCCCAGGAGCTGGAAACCAAATTATTCGACTGTGGCTTTGAAGTAGAAGAACTCATCGACCTTGGCGCTGAGATCAGCAAGGTTGTTGTTGGCGTTGTGACCGAGTGCGTGCCCCAGGAGGGCACCCACCTGCATATCTGTAAGGTGGACTGCGGCGACTATGGCCATGATATTCAGATCTCCACCGGTGCGGCCAATGTGTACGCCGGTATGCACCCCCGCTGCTCTGGACGGCTCCACGCTGCCCGGAGGCATCAAGATCAAGGCAAAGCCCTTGATGGGCATTGAATCCAACGGTATGCTCTGCTCCGGCGAGGAACTGGGTCTGAACGAGGACCTGTACCCCGGCGCTGAGGTATACGGCCTGCTGGACCTGCCCAAAGATACCGTGCCCGGAACCCCCATTCAGCAGGTTGTTGGGCTGGATGATTATATCTTTGATATCTCCATCACCGCCAACCGTGCCGACTGCCAGAGCGTTCTGGGCATTGCACGCGAAGTTGCCGCTGTGCTGAACAAGCCCCTGAAAATGCCTGCCACCGATTACACCGTGAGCGATTACAAGGACCCGCGCCTGAGCATTACGGTGGAAGCACCGGACCTGTGCCCGCGCTACCTGGGCCACTATGTGCGCAACATCACCACCGGTGAATCTCCGCGCTGGATGCGCCGCCAGCTGGCCTTGTGCGGCCTGCGCAGCATTTCCAACGTGGTGGATATCACCAACTATGTCATGCTGGAAATCGGCCAGCCGATGCACGCCTTTGATATGGACACGCTGGAAAGCTGCCAGATCATTGTGCGCCGTGCCAAGGACGGCGAGAAGATCACCACGCTGGACAGCAAGGAGTTTACCCTGACCCCCCAGAACCTGGTCATCTGCGATGGCGAAAAGCCGGTTGCCCTGGCCGGTGTTATGGGCGGCCTGAACAGCGAGATCAAGCCGGAAACTACCCAGCTGCTGTTTGAATCTGCCAAGTTTGCCCGCGATAACATCCGCAAGACCGCCCGCGGCCTTGGCCAGAACACGGATGCTTCCGCCCATTACGAGAAGGGCATCAGCGAATATACCACCGAGCTGGGCATGGCCCGCGCCCTGCACCTGATCCAGGAGCTGGGCTGCGGCGAAGTGACCGCCACCGAGTTTGACTGTTCTGCTGGTGCTCCGCGTAAAGGCAAGCACTTCACCGCCCGCATCAGCGCCATCAACGCCATTCTGGGCATTACCGTGCCCACCGAGGAAATTCTGGCCATCCTGAAAAAGCTCAGCTTTGAAGTGACGATGGAAGCCGACGGTGACACCATGCAGGTGGTTGCTCCGCGCTACCGCGAGGATATCGAGATCGGCGAGCCGGACCTGGCCGAGGAAGTGATCCGTGAATATGGCTATGACCATATCACCCCCACCTTCCTGAAAGCTCCCAGGTCACCACCGGGGGCCTGACGGCTGACCAGCACCGCCGCGATAAGCTCAAGAGCGCTATGTGTGCCCAAGGCTTCTATGAGGCTATGACGCTGGCATTCTATGCGGATGCCGACCTGGATGCCCTGCACATTGCCCCCGATGCACCGGAGCGCAATGTCATCCGCATTGTCAACCCCATCTCCTCCAACCTGACCATCATGCGCTCCCTGCTGGCACCCAGCCTGTTGAGCGTGGCGGTTACCAATCTGAAAAAGGGCAACGCTGCCGGCCGTCTGTTTGAGCTTTCCAACATTTATGTGCCCAAGCAGCTTCCGCTGACCGAACTGCCGGAAGAGCGCCTGCACCTGGGCTTTGTGGCCTTTGGTGAGCATGAGGACTTCTTTGCCGTTAAGGGCGCACTGGAAGACCTGGCGGCTTCCTTCGGCGTAACCTTTGAGGTGGAGCGTGCCGAGGATGTGCCTTACCTGCACCCCGGCATTGCCGCTTACATCCTGTGCAACGGCGTGCGTGTGGGCAGCTTTGGCAAGCTGGCCAACGATGTGCAGGCCGGTCTGGATCTGCCGCGTGACAGCCGCGCCAACCAGAAGATCTTCCTGGGCGAGATCGATTACGAGACGCTGGTGGCACAGCTGCCTGCCGGTCTGCGTTATCATCCGCTGCCGGAGTTCGATACCGTGGCCCGTGACCTGGCTCTGGTTGCTGACGAGGAAACCCCCTGCGGCACCATCATTGCCGAAATGAAGCGCGCCTGCAAGCAGCTGGCCGATGTAGAGCTGTTTGATATCTACCGCAGCGAAGCCATTGGCGCCGGCAAAAAAGAGCATGGCGTTCACCTTGCACTTTGCACCGGAAAACAAAGCCCTGGAAGCTGCCGATGTGGACCGCTTTGTCAAGAAAATCCTCGGCAACCTCAAGTTCAAGCTGGGCATCGAGATCCGCTGAACTCTTTTGCCGTGTTCGCTGCCGCTCGGCGGTAACCTGAACGCCTGAACGGAAATAACACAAAACCACCCCTTGCCCCGACCGCACGGTAAAACCTTGTGCGGCAGGGCAGGGGGTGGTCGTTTTATATTCGGCCACTGGCCTAAATGCGCCGCGCCAAAAACAAACCCGCCGGGGCAGGCAGCTGTTGTAGCTTGAGCACGGCGGTAAAGGCCTCGCTGGGCAGGGTCACGCTGCCCAGTTTGCGCATCTTCTTTTTACCGGCTTTCTGCTTTTCCAGCAGCTTCTTTTTACGGGTAATATCGCCGCCATAGCACTTGGCCAAAACATCCTTGCGCACGGCCTTGACTGTTTCGCGGGCAATGATCTTGCCGCCCACGGCCGCCTGAATGGGAATTTCAAACAAAGCGCGCGGGATGTTTTCCTTCAGCTTTTCGCAGATGCGGCGCCCCTTGGCGTAAGCGTTATCCGCAAATACGATCATCGAAAGCGCATCCACGATCTCGCCGTTCAGCAGGAAGTCTAGCTTGACCAGCTCGGACTGGTGCCAGCCCTCCCACGCATAGTCATAGCTGGCGTAACCGCGGCTGCGGCTCTTGATGGCGTCAAAGAAGTCATAAACAATCTCGCCCAGCGGAATCTGGTAATGCAGGTCCACGCGAGTCTCATCCAGGTAATCCATCGCAATCAGGGTGCCGCGCTTTTTTGCTGGCACAGGTCCATCAGCGGGCCAACATAATCGTTGGGGGTGTAAATGTGGGCATCCACAAATGGTTCTTCTGCCTTGGCAATGCGGGCCGGGTCGGGATAGGCGGAGGGATTATCGATCACTTCCACCGTGCCGTCCGTCAAGGTCAGCCGGTACTGAACACCGGGGGTGGTGGTGATCAGGTCAAGGTCAAACTCGCGCTCCAACCGCTCGGTGATGATTTCCATGTGCAGCAGCCCAAGGAACCCGCAGCGGAAGCCGAAGCCCAGGGCCGCACTGGTTTCCGGCTCAAAGCTCAAGGCGGCATCGTTCAGCTGCAGCTTTTCCAGCGCATCTTTCAAATCAGGGTAGTCGGCGCCATCGGCGGGGTAAATGCCGCAGAACACCATCGGCGTTACCTGGCGGAAACCGGGCAGAGCTTCCGCCGTGGGGGCTTCGGCCAGGGTGATGGTATCGCCCACGCGGGTATCGCGCACGGTCTTGATGGAGGCCGTCAGGTAGCCGACTTCACCGGCCTCCAGCTTATCGCAGGGGCCAGGGCAGTAGCACCCATGTGGCCCACTTCCACCAGCTGGAAAGTTGCGCCGGTGTTCATCAGCTTGATGGTATCGCCGGGGCGCACGGTGCCTTCAAACACGCGCACATAGACGATAACGCCCTTGTAGCTGTCGTAAATGGAGTCAAAGATCAGGGCTTTCAGCGGGGCATCGGGGTCGCCCTGCGGGCGGGAACATCCTGCACCACGCGTTCCAGCACTTCGCGGATATTGATGCCCATCTTGGCGCTCACGCGCGGGGCATCCATGCAGGGCAGACCGATGACATCCTCCACCTCTTTGGCGGCGGCATCCGGGTCAGCGCTGGGCAGGTCAATCTTATTCAGGATGGGCACAACTTCCAGGTTGTGGTCAATGGCCAGGTAGCAGTTGGCCAGCGTCTGGGCTTCCACGCCCTGGCTGGCATCCACCACCAGGATGGCACCCTCACAGGCAGCCAGGCTGCGGCTGACTTCGTACTGAAAGTCAACGTGGCCCGGCGTGTCGATCAGGTTGAACTCGTATTCCTTGCCGTCATCGGCGTGGTAGTGCATGGTAACGGCGCGGGCTTTGATGGTAATGCCGCGCTCGCGTTCCAGCTCCATGTCGTCCAGAATCTGGTCCTCCATGGTGCGCTTGTCCACGCTGTCGGTCAGCTCCAGAATACGGTCCGACAGTGTGGACTTGCCGTGGTCAATGTGGGCAATGATACAAAAGTTGCGAATATTGTCGCGTGCCATCAGGTTTCCTCCAAATCGTTCCAGATACGCACCGGCGCGCCGTCCCGCAGGTAAACACGGGGAACCCGGCGGCTGATGCCGCAGATAATTTCATAGTTGATGGTGCCGGTCTTAGCTGCAATGCTGTCGGCGGTATCTGCGCCGATCGCAGCGTTTTCAGGGCCGAATACCGTTACTTCATCATTCATTTTAACATCGGGGATGTCGGTCACATCCACCAGGGTCTGATCCATGCACACCCGGCCGATTATCGGGGCGGGCTTTCCGCGGATGCTCATAACCCCCGCATTGGGGTTGCCATTGCTGCCGGAAAGCGCGCGGGGGTAGCCGTCCGCATAACCAACGCATACGGTGGCAACCTTGCGGGGTGTGTTGGCTGTGTAGGTGCGGCCATAGCTCACGCTCTCGCCGGGTAAAAGGTCCTTTACAAATTCCACAACACTTTTCAGCGTCATGGTGGGGCGCAGGCCGTCAAAATGCACTTCCGGGCTGGGGTCCAGCCCATACAGGATAATGCCTGCGCGGGTCAGGCTGTGGTGCCATTCCGGGTAGCGCATTTGTGCGGCAGAGTTGGCGCAGTGGATGGTGTGCAGGGCAACGCCGTCCGCTTGCAGCCGCTGCACGGTGCGCTCGAACAGAGCGTGCTGGGCTTGGGTGTAGGCTTCGTTTTCCGGCGTGGTGCTGTCTGCCACGGCAAAATGCTGGAAAATACCGCTGAAGTGCAGCTTGGGCAGGGCGGCGCAGCGCTCCATGGCAGCGATTGCCGCCTCAAAGTCAGAACGCACGCTGAACCCAATGCGTCCCATACCGGTATCAACCTTAAAGTGGCAGTATACCTCCACGCCGGCGTTTTGGGCGGCAGCGGAAAGCGCCTTGGCATACTCTTCGGAATAGACGGTCTGGGTAATGCAGTTGAACGCCAGCTGATCCACCTGCAGCGGGTCGGTGTAGCCCAGGATCAAGATGGGTTTACTGATCCCGTGGCGGCGCAGGTGCCGCGCTTCGGCCAGGCAGCTGACCGCAAAAGCGGCTGCACCGTTTTCTTCCAGCCAGGGCCCGACCACAGCGGCGCCGTGGCCGTAAGCGTCCGCCTTGACAACGCAGCACACCGGCGCGCCCACCGTCTTTTGGATCAGTGCCAGGTTGCTCTGCATAGCATCCAGATCAACCAATGCCCAACAATGCTTTTCGTACAGTTCGTTCGTCATTGCAATCCACCCCATTTCGATACAAAACACAACGGGGAATCTAGCCCCGCGTGTGCCCGGTATGCAGCGGCCGCCAGCCGTCAATGCCGCTTTGCTGCAAAGCGTGCAGTGTTTTCTGACGGAAAGCCGGGTCGTCCCGGCTCATCTGCTGCACAAACAATTTGGTCTGTTCGCGCACTGTGGCGCCATCAGCCGGGCAGCGGCTTTTGATGATGGGCAGCCGGCGTGGTATACCGCGCTTTTTACCTCGCTTTCGGTGGCAAAGATCATTGGCCGGATCAGCGTAATGTTGCGCTGGTCCAGATAGGTCACAGGCGAAAAACACCCAATACGGCCTTCCCGCCAAAGGTTCATGTAAAAAGTCTCCACGGCATCATCCAGGTGGTGCCCCAGCGCCACTTTGTTGCAGCCAAGTTCCTGCGCGGCAGCGTGCAGTGCCCCGCGCCGCATTTTGGCACACAGCGCGCAGGGGTTCGGCTCTTTGCGGTAATCAAATACCACGGGGCCGATATCCGTGCGCCGTATTTCGTAAGGAATGCCTTCCTGCGCAAACAGGTCCGCAAGTGGCTGGTAGTCGGCTTCCACCCCGCCAAAGCGCGGGTCCAGCGTGACCGCCATGACCTCAAACGGAACGCCGAGATACCGCCGCAGGTGTCCCAGCGCCACGGTCAGCGCAACGCTGTCCTTCCGCCGGAAACACCAACGCATACCCGGTCGCCCGGTGCGATCATCTCGTAATCCTGCACTGCCTTGCGCAGCAGACCCTCCAAGCGCTGCATGCCCGTTCCACCTTACCTTTATACACTCTAAGACGATACTATAAACATCGCTATTATAGCACATCCTGCTGCCCAATGCCAACAGCCGCAGCCAAATCGGAAGAATTTTATCAAAGCACCGCACAGGAGCTGCAAAAACAAAGCCGCGCCCGCGCCGCAGTTTGGCTGGCAAAGCAGGGCAGGGGAGAAAACCGGAAACCAGCAGACTGCACAAAGCGGGCAGAACACTTTGCTGCAGGGTACACAAAAAACAGGTGCAAAAGGCAAAACAGTAAAATGCCGTTTGCGAAAACGTTAGAAAACGAGAGAAAACACAAGAAAACAAGAGCTACACGAGAATAAAATGATTTTATTTGCAAAATCCCTTGACGAAACAGCGCGTATTTGCTAAAATCATACTTGCGCGAAATCAGCGCAGTGCCGTGCTGTGCATTGCGCTTTGAATAAACCGAAATGATTCGGATGCGTCACTATAAAGTATGGAGGATTCAAATCATGAGCACTACTCTCGCTAAGCCCGCTGAAATGGCTGACCGCAAGTGGTATGTGATCGACGCCGCCGGCAAGCCCCTCGGCCGCGTTGCTGCCAAGGCTGCTGTCATCCTGCGCGGCAAGAACAAGACCACTTTTACCCCCAATGTTGACTGCGGTGACCTTCTGACCGGCAAGAAGCTGGAGAAGAAGTTCCATCGCACTCATTCCGGCTGGATCGGCGGCCTGAAGGAGACCCAGTACAAGACCCTGATGGCTGAAGCCAGCGACAAGGCTATGACCTACGCTGTTAAGGGTATGGTTCCTTCCAACACCCTGGGCGCTAAGGCTATGACCCGCCTGCACTGCTACAAGACTGCTGAGCATGCACATGCTGCGCAGTCCAAGCGGCTGGCTGATGCCTTTTGCAGACAAATCTGCAAGATGGTGAGCACCATGCCGGTATTCAGGGTTGAGAAGAACAGCAATTACACAACAATGTGCAATTACCACCTGCGGGATCAGGGTCTCAGCCTGAAAGGAAAAGGACTTCTCTCCATGCTGCTCAGTTTGCCGGACACATGGAACTATTCGGTACGGGGGTTATCTTCGATTACGCCGGATGGCGTAGATGGAGTGCTTACGGCTGGAGCTGAATTCGCTCTTTACGCCGAAAAAAGAACCCCGGAGAGCTGGAATACCAGGGCGATGACGGACTGTTGTATTGCAGAAACGGACTGGTGCAGTGCATACGCCGGTGCAGTGCAGGGTAAAGCTCTGGGGCAGAGACAAGATTGTTCCCTGCCTTTGCAGATGCCAGCAGGAAGCGATGGCGGAAAAGAAACGCCAGGATGAGCTGCTGGAGCGGCAGCGTAAAATCAGGCAGCTGAAAGCAACGGGAATTCAGGAAAAGCATCTTCTGGAATGGAATTTTGCTGTTGCAGAAGACAACAAGGATATCCAAATGGCAAAACGTTATGTGGAGCAGTGGAAAAAGGTCAAGGCTGAAAACCTTGGCCTTTTGTTTCCAACTATTCTTTGCTGATTCTGGATGATCTGGGAATTGAGCGCAGCACCGAATATGCGCTGGAGCAGGTCTACGCTGTCATTGATGAGCGGTATAAGTCCGGGCTTCCGGTCATTATCACAACCAATCTGAAGATTGCTGAAATCCGCAATCCGCAGGATGTGGCATACGCCCGGATTTACAGCAGGATTCTGGAAATGTGTACGCCGGTGCGAATCAGCGGAGAGGACCGCAGAAAGAGCATTGGAAAAGAAAAACAGCAGGTCGTTAAGGAGGTACTTGATCTATGAAGTGCAAGGCAAAAAAGGCGTTTTTCGCAGGTAAGAATGACATCTATCTTTCGGGACACCG